>Ga0207767_1000393_pt1 | contig 30557 bp, 31 predicted proteins | sample HigsolmetaGSP17D_FD_184845 | JGI IMG/M metagenome (GOLD analysis project Ga0207767, IMG submission 184845) | High solid enriched microbial communities from the Joint BioEnergy Institute, USA - SP1-7-D (SPAdes) | ecosystem: Engineered > Bioreactor > SSF (Solid state fermentation) > Aerobic >... | reverse complement strand
GGGTTGTCATACCCCGCTTATTGATATAAAGCTGACGCTGGCGCAGCGATATTTTGGGCACTACACCCAATCCTCCTGCTCTGCGCATCTAGACCTCCCCTGGAACCAGAGAGACGCGACTCGCGACCATCCCGGACACCTGCGCGGTACGCAGCGCCATTCAGCCTGACATAGCATAGCCCTTGGTGGACAGCGACCATGGCGACCGTGGATCCTGTCGCCCATGTCCTCGACGCGGAGGAGAAGCCGCCGGTCCAGGCGGACTCCCGCGGCTCGGTGGAACACCTCAGCGACACAATGGTGGAACTGCAGGAGAACTACGTCAGGCCCGGTATCCAACACCACCGGATCCTTGCCCGGCGCACGGAGAGGGAGCAGGACTACTGACGCCGCGGCCCAGGCCTCAGGGGGTTGTTTCAGTCCAAGTACGTGGTTCTCTGTGCATTCGTGGTGCGGCTCGGCGGGTTTCTGTTCGGATATGGTGCGTTGAGACGCCTCCGCCGTTGTCAAGGTTAGACTGACTGACGGCCTGCAGACCAGGGTGTGGTGTCCATCATTCTGGTCATCGACCAGTTCCTGGATCGGTTCCCCCGCGTGTCCGACACTGCGAGCGGCGGCGGGTTCTGGAAGGGCTTTCTGACGGCCATGATCGAACTGGGAGCCTTTATCGGTGCGTATGCAGTATCTCATTTAGTTGAGCAATCCTGATGATCCTCGTGCAGGCGCGTTCAACCAAGGCTGGGTGTCCGAAAAGATCTCCCGCAAGTACTCGATCGTCGTTGCGGTCTGCATCTTCATCGTCGGCTCGACCCTTCAGACCGCGGCCGTGGACTATGCCATGCTGGTGGTCGGTCGGCTCATCGGCGGAATTGGCATTGGCATGTAAGTGGTCTCTCGTAACTCTGCTCTTTATATCCGCTAACTCGAGCAGGCTGAGCAGTAGGTGCCCCCGGGTTCTCATTGAAAAATGAGAACCAACGATGTCTGACATATAGTGCGCATGTCCATTGATTCTTCCAATGTATCAATCTGAATCTGAAATGCCCGGGTGATCTCTGACATGGATGTATAGTGGTCGTGCCCATGTATATCGCCGAGGTTTCACCACCCGAGATCAGAGGTATGTATGTTCTGAGATGCAGCGTCGGAATGCCGTCCTGACTCGACGTACAGGCTCTCTCCTTGTCCTGGAGGAATTCTCCATCGTCTTCGGCATCATTATCGCCTTCTGGATCACCTTCGGCACGCGCTACATCCCCAACGAGTGGTCCTACCGGCTCCCCTTCCTGCTCCAGATGCTGCCTGCGCTGCTGCTCGGGGTGGCTGTCCTCTTCCTTCCCTTCTCTCCCCGCTGGCTCGCCTCCAAAGGCCGGGACGAGGAGTCCCTCGCCTCGCTCTGCAAGCTGCGCAATCTGCCGCCAACGGACCCTCGCGTGCAGGCCGAATGGCGCGACATCCGCGCGGAGGTCGCGTTCCACAAGGAGGCTGCGGAGAAGGAGCACCCGGGTTTGGTCGCCTCCAGCCGGACTTCCAGCTGGGCGGCCACGAAGCTCGAAATCGCCGGCTACCTGGACTGCTTCCGGCAGGGCTACTGGCGCCGCACGATGGTCGGCGTGGGACTCATGTTCTTCCAGCAGTTTGTCGGCATCAACGCCCTGATCTACTACTCGCCGACGCTCTTCTCGACCATGGGGGTCCAGGGGAACATGCAGCTCGTGCTCTCGGGCATCCTGAACGTCACGCAGATCGTCGGGGTCATCACGTCGCTGTACACGATGGACCAGTACGGCCGCCGTCCGCTGCTGCTGCTCGGCAGCGTGGGCATGACCATCTGCCACATCATCATCGCGGTGCTCGTCGGCCTGTACAACGAGACGTGGAGCATCCACAAGGACAAGGGCTGGGTGTCGGTCGCCTTCCTGTTCATCTACATGCTCGTATTCGGCATGACCTGGGGCCCCGTGCCGTGGGCGATGCCGTCGGAGATCTTCCCCAGCGTGCTGCGCGGCAAGGGCGTCGCGTGGAGCACGTGTAGCAACTGGTTCAACAACTTCATCATCGGGCTGATCACGCCGCCGCTGGTCCAGAACACGCGCGGCTTCGGCGCCTACATCTTCTTCGCCGTTTTCTGCGGCCTGAGCGGCGTGTGGACGTGGTTCTGCGTGCCCGAGACCAAGGGGCGCAGTCTCGAGGACATGGACCGCGTGTTTGGAGACCGCGCGGCCGAGGCGGACCGCGCGAGGCGCAAGGAGATCGCGGCCGAGCTGAAGGAGCGGGATGCAACGCGGTTTGGGAGCGACGCGCAAGCGTAGGCTCCATTCTGAATGTCAATCTTCCGTATGTCTGTACTGTACTAGCGTCTACGGTGGTCTGGTGACATTCTGTGTGTCATGCATGTACGTACGTGGAAGATCTGGCTAGATGAATGTGATGTTCGTTTCTAATTGCTTTCCTCGTGTTTTTTATAGCAGCATGCTCAGAGACCCTTTAAATAGTCCCTCGATTATCAGTGATAAGCAGGCGGTTGCGTAAGACAAGATCTCACTTGTCTCTGCGCACGGGTAATTTCCATATCAGGGAATATGCAACAACTTGCCTGCCGAAGGGAGAATGACTTGAACAGCACAGCCACTCAATGATCAGAGAGTGAATATAGAACGTCTCGGTCATGAGTAGAGGTCATACCTATATAGAGGACCTGAGATATTACTTGCTAGGCACATCTTTGTTGGCAGTATTCTGCGGTTATCTAGTGTACATACATACATACACGCGGATGCGGAAAAATAAATATCCCGATCCAAAATACAGAGTACGGAGACGAAGGAAAGACATCCTCAAACGCCTTTATTTTTTTTTATTTTAAGCTGTTATCCTCCAGCCATGGGTCATGATCTTCAACGGAGAAATAAATAACAAAAACAACAGCACTCGATAACTCCACTCCGAAAGGGATATATATATATATATATACGAATACCCAAACGATGGACCAACGGTAAAACTGATCCACATACCTGCATATACTGTATGTATGTACGCTACATACATAGGTTTTAGGTTCCAGTCGCTTGCCGAGACGGGTTCAAGCAGACCTAGACCTAGATATATAAAGAGACGGGTATTTGCTTGTGAAGGATGTGATCTGATCTGATCCAATCGGATCTGGATCCACAGGTTCTGGCATGGTTTGGTGTATCGGGTCTATGCAGGATGCGCGGAAGGTCTTGCAGTTTGTCTGAGACTGCGGGATTCGGCGGGAGATTACAGGATGTGTCTGGCCGGCCGCAAGTGAGGTTGCGTGATATGTGCTCGGGGGTGGTTGAGGTACCTTTACGCCCAAGTCCCTTCCTAGGGGACTGATTCGTTGACATTTACAGATCAAGATCCAGGGTCAATCCGGATCCTTACGCGGGACAGTATCTTCAAAGTGAAATTACTACTAAAGCCTATACCACAAGAGTTACACAGCGACCCCTCGGACGAAGGGGAAACATGCTGAAGGCCCGAAAAGTCAAACAGTACAATACAAGAATACGGAGCACAGAAGAGAATTATGTAAAAAACCGGTATATTCAAAGATAAACGGCACGAATCGAAGAACTACAGTACAACACCACACACATCATTCGTACAAAAAGAACAAGAGCTTCAAGCCTTTGCGCGCGCTGTCAGCACGCTGCAGGGTGCGAAACCGATTCCTATCACCAGGACAGTCATGATGACGAGGAAACCAGTCCAGACATGAAGCACTTAGAAGGCGAAGGCGGCGGCGAAGAAGACGGCGAGGGCCAGGGTGAGGCCAGACAGCTTGAGGCCGTCCGCGGCGCCGGTGAAGGGGACGACGGTGGCCGTCGGCGCAGGGGAGTGGTAGGCGCTGGTCGGGGCCGCAGCACCGGCAGGAGCCAGCACGTTACCAGTGCCAGTGGGCCTCAGCACCGGCGCCAGCGTCGACTGGGTGCAGCTGCACTCGGTGATGGTCGAGTAGTAGGTCGGGACGCCAGCGTTGGCGGGAGAGTTGCCGCCGACAGGGCCCGGGGTGTAGCCTGGGACGGGCGCGCTGGAAGAGCCGTAGCCGGGGACAACAGCGGACGACGAGGGCACGGCAGGCGAAGACGGCGACGCAGGGCCAGAGGCCGCGGCAGGGCCCGAGGGCTGCGCGGCACCAGTCGGGCTGCTGACGCGTGCCGGCCCGGTGCTGGCAGCGCCAGGGGCGCTGGGAGAGGCAGGAGAGCCGGTGGCGCTGGTGGAGGTAGGCTGCGAGGCCGGAGCAGTGGTTGATGCCGCGGTAGGGTTCGCAGGGCCGTGGATGTCGCCGTGGTCCTTGCACTCGGCCTCACCCAGCACCGCGAGGCAGGCGTTCAGGGGGACGCTGACCAGGCCGTTGCCGGCGTTGGCCTTCTGCTTGCACTCGGCCTCGCCGAGGATACCGGCGCAGAGGTTGACCGGGAGGTTGATCAAGGAGTTGGAGTTGGAGGAGCCGGAGGACGCCTGCTGCTTGCACTCAGCCTCACCCAGCGCGGCGACGCAGGCGTTCAGGGGGACGTCGACCAGGCCGTTGCCGGACGAGGCCTTCTGCTTGCACTCGGCTTCGCCGAGGATGCCCGTGCAGACGTTGAGCGGAACCGAGATGAGGGAGTTGGAGTTCGAGTTGGAGGAGCCGGAGGACACCTGCTGCTTGCATTTGGCCTCACCCAGCGCGGCGACGCAGGCGTTCAGGGGGACGTCGACCAGGCCATTGCCGGACGAGGCCTTCTGCTTGCACTCGGCTTCGCCGAGGATGCCCGTGCAGACGTTGAGCGGAACCGAGATGAGGGAGTTGGAGTTCGAGTTGGAGGAGCCGGAAGACGCCTGCTGCTTGCACTCGGCCTCACCCAGCGCAGCGATGCAGGCGTTGAGGGGGATGTTGATCAGCCCGTTGCCAGTAGTAGCCTGCTGCTTGCACTCAGCCTCGCCAAGGATGCCCGTGCACACGTTGAGCGGAACGGAGATCAAGGAGTTGGAGTTGGAGGAGCCGGAGGACGCCTGCTGCTTGCACTCGGCCTCACCCAGCGCGGCGACGCAGGCGTTCAGGGGGACGTCGACCAGGCCGTTTCCGGAGGTGGTCTTCTGCTGGCATTCGGCCTCGCCGAGGATGCCAGCGCAGAGGTTGGCAGGGACGGAGACCAGCGAGTCGCTACCTAGCAGGTTCTGTGATGATGTATCAGTATCCGTTTGCGGAGCTCCCAGCAGCTTTAGTGTCATGTAAACTTACAGCGGCGGAAGATCCGGCCAGGGCCAGGCTGGCGGCAATCACAGAAGTCGAAGCTCTCATTGTGAACAAAAAGTGTCAAAAAGCTTGAAGACGACTGCGGAGAAGAAGCTATAAGTAAGAGGGACGAAAAGAACCTCTAAAGCGCCAACGAAGAAACGAGCGGATGCTGATAAACAGCAAAGAAAGGAGCGACTGCTATATCAGCGGAAAGAGACTGGCAAGGAGTGTTGCTTGAGTCGTCTTGGTGAGAGAAGGAAGACCGCCATGGGCCGGGGGATGTCTGTCCTTTGTATCAACGCTCTCAGGAGCTAAGGGGGGCGCCGTCGGGGCCAAGGCGAGCTAGCAAGCAGACGCAGGTACGGGGCAAGCTAACGGCCTGCTGGCACTAGTTCGATGGGGTCAGCTCTGGGCCTCCGGGACGCATCGTCGGCGTTGCACAAGCAGTGAGCTGTCCTAAGTGCCAGTATCGTTTTTTTGTGTGACGCGTTTGCGCGCGATGCCATCCCCAGCAAGCGAGACACGGCGCTGGCCACGGTGCAGCAGAGGTCGTGGCCTGTCCAGCGTAACGACTGCTATGGTCAACGACCGACGCATGACATAGCAGGATCGGCTCTGTTTCTTTGTGTCCCCCGACGTCTTGGCCCGGTATGGGATAGTAGGGGGTCTCTCCGCCCCGGCCGGAGAGCGGTCGTCGAAAGGGTCTGGAGCGAGGGATCGGCGGACCCGCCCAGCGACCGGCCAGCTTCCGCGCAGATCCATTCAGGATGGAGTTGTCTGCAGGGATGCAGCTCTGGGCAGATGCCCGCCGCTCGTTCAGGGCCACGGCCATCCCGAGATTCGACAAGGACGACGGCCAGGGGAGCGGGATACGTTCCGCCGGCCCTCTCCTGCTCTTTGACAGATGCTTACGAGAGCCCAATCGGATCCATGCTCCAGTCTGGTTGATGTCCGTAGCATGGATTTCCTGCACCGCCTGGATGCCGACGATTTCTCGACCCATGTGTCACCGGTACGTTCTGCTCACGCATCTCGCTCCTTTGTCGGTGCCGCTCTACCGATTCGTCCGCTCAGGGACCCAGGTTCTGCTCGGGATGCCGTGCCTCCTGAGCGGCTCAGGGGCAAGACCAAAAGAGTTATCGTAGCACACGCAAATGAAATCAAGACCCGATCCCCGAATTGCCTCGACCCTGTCATCTGGTTCGTGCTGATCGTTGACAGGGATCAACCCAGTCGGCACAGAGTTTAACAAAGAATAGCCGCCACGAATCAGCTGACAGCCCGAGATCTACACGACGCGCCATATCTATTGAACCATATCAGCCGGCAGGAGCAACGCAAATAGTCTGTCCGATGTGCGCGTGGATATTTCATTTTCCCTGCCGCTCGCAGGCTCATAGTCTTTATGTTCGAGGATCTCTTGACTCGGGAAGGGGGTTTTGGCGCTCAGAAGCTCCATGAGCGTGTGTCCATTCCATTTCGCATTTTCATTTCTCTCCGTTTCTGGCAGATGGTGGTGGTATAGCAGCCACCACTTGTGACTGGACTGAATACGTGTCTCTATACACCGAGCTCCTAAACCAGTCCTGGGATAGTGATGCAACTGACGTGGGCGCCGGAAAATGTGATGTTCACCACCAAAGCTCCATGGTCAGTGCTCGTCTTTCTTGCAGCGCAGCGCCTGTCATAGATATTACTTTGCATGCCACCAGGAGCACGGAGTAAGGAGGAGTACGTGCGGCGTGTGGGTGACGGAGCCAGGAGTGCTAGCAACGCCGATATTGGAAGCCGCTCCATGGGTGGATTTGGGAAGTGGAGTGCTCAGCATATAAGCTTGGCAAGGAACTCGGGTCTGGAGGACATGGATTGGCTTGCAAGATGATCGGGTTCCGTGATCAAATTGGACAGAACAATATTCCAGGGGGTTATTGGGTGGCACGACTGCCGTTAAGGAGTGGCAACTGCGATGACTCGGAATTAGCAGCAATTTAACAGTCCCATCGTAGTGGCAGTGATACTGGTTGTAATTGTGGTGCGACGCGGAAGGTATCTCCCATGTCCAATGTCCGATGTCTGTCCACCACGCAGTCCCTTTCTGTACACTTTCATCAAGGCAGACAACGCCACTCGGACGAACGACATTGCCTAGAATCGAGACAGCTGTTATCCATAGCGGTCTCACCGTTCTGACATGGATGGAGATGCTTGGAATCGAGACAGTTGTCATCCATAGGGGCTCAGCTGTCTTGGCCACGGACGGGGATTGGCCGAAGATGGAGGCTCCGGCAGAGAAATCGGCGATTGAAGGCAATAGTAAACGACATGCTGGCACACAACGGCTTCTCGTGCGCGGTATTCCTGGTTCAGGACAAGGAGCAAGCCACACAGAGAATGAAAAGTTAAGAGAATTGGCTCAGTGAGATAATAGAGCGTCTCGCAGAGAGTTGGCTCCACGAAATCCAGATTGGAGCAGCTAACAGTGTATGTCCCGAACATTCAGAGAGATGACGGCGATGAGGAGAGGGAGGGCGCGAACATCCCGACGGTCAGGCACGTGCAACGGGTGGTACGCCCACCACCCACAGAATCCGAGTATCTCAGCAGTCCTTCCTCGTGTTTTTCCATGTCCTTTGCTGGAGTTGGCACGCGGCGTAATGGTTGCTGTCTCTGAGCCTTGCTGCTCGTGAGTCCCCGTGGGGAGGGATCGACCAGAACAACCCACTTCCTGACTGGCGGAAATAATCCAGCCGAGGTGTCGGATGGTCGTGTAGCCTTCGTCCAACAGAGGTATTTCCAAGGTATCTACCGAGCTTCTGAGAAGGGTTCTGTGATGACAGTCGGGAAGACTAACCACAGCCGTAGAGTGGTTGTCACGACCATGACAGTTCAGTATATTTCACGGCAAGTCTACATTCCGGTAAACCAACACCACCCCCAGAAGAGTAACTGTACCAGCGTGATTGTCCTCCAGAGAGTCTCGATGAGAAATGTGTACTCTGCAGTCGTACGTTGGCGACGACTATCACCTTGTTCCAGTCCGATGGTCAGAGATGCTGGCTTGCTCTCTGACTCTGTGGGGGAACAAGTGTGGGGAAGGCTTTCGCACAAGACAACAGCGCATTGAATATATCTATCCAGGACCATGAGGCTTGATAACGGAAGATTCCATCTCGAACTCACAGTTTGGACATTCCACAAAGAACCGGATGAAAGTTAGCTCCAGAGCCTGGAGCTGAATCACACTCTGTTAAAACTGGCTGGGAAAATCCGGCAGCCTTATATCGAGAGAATTTCAGGAATGCAGCCAATTTGGGATCTGACATTTGCCGGGAAACTGCCCATACCTGAAATACAGAGCCTGCAATAATGGGTGATTATGTTTACTAACAACGGCACGATACAAGAGCCTTGGATTCAGAAAGCAAAGTGCTACATGAGTCATAGCTGCGTACACTGTATATACGACATAGTAGAATAGATCAGACGAAACTACGCCTTCTCCGTCTTCTTGGTGTGTGTTCCAACACCGGCTTCCTCGTCCACGCTCTCCACATGCGCCACCGCGCCCTTGTGCAGGACATGCTCGACGTCGGCGCGCCGCTGCTCCTCGTTGACCATGCCAAACAGCACATCAATCTCCTCCAGACTGCGGCCCTTGGTCTCCTTCACGAAGAAGAGAACGAAGACGCCCATGGCCAGACAGAAGACGCCGAACATGAGGAAGGTGCGCCAGCCGATGTGGTGCACGGCGGAGGGGGTCACCTCGGTGATGACGAAGTTGAAGAGCCACTGCGTGGCAGCGCCGAGGCCGACGCCGTAGGAGCGGAGGCGGGTCGGGAAGATCTGGGTGGTTGTTAAATCTTGATCATCGAGAAGGAAGGGCCAGACTTACCTCGCCGAGATACACCCATGGCGTTGGACCCCACGAGGCGGAGTAGCCAATGACGTAGAGATAGATCATGCAGACCATGGCGACGGAGGCCTGCGAGACCTTGTCGCTGGACGTGTCGGGCGGGTGAGTCGCGAGGACGGCTCCGATGATGAACATCATGCTGGCCATCCAGGCGGCACCACCGACCAGACTCCTCTTTCGGCCCCATTTGTCGATCCCGATCAGCAGGAAGATCCCGGTTGCCACGACCTTGACGGTCCCGTAGACACCCGTGGCGAAGAGCGACGAGTTGGTCTTGCTGACCCCGACGGTCTCGAAGATCTGCGGGGCGTAGTAGCCGATGCTGTTGGTGCCGGAGAACTGCTGCCAGAACATCAGCAGAAAGGCCAGCAGGAAACGGTAACGGTTTCCCTTCTGCAGGCACTCCTTCCAGGAGGCACCCTCGGCGGCGGCCATTTCCTCCTCCAGCGAGACTCTGATCTCGGCCATTTCCTTCTGCACGTCCGGACTGTTGGGGGGTTCGTTGCGGATATAGGCCAGCGACTGCAACGCCTCCTCGTGGCGGCCCTGCTTCATGAGCCAGCGCGGAGACTCCTTCAGGAACAGGAGGCCGATGAACAGGAGCGCGCCGGGGATGATCTGGATGGCCACGGGGATGCGCCACTGCTTCGTGCTCGTGGGGATGTGCAAGGCGACGCCGTAGTCGAGCCAGTAGGCAAAGGTGCTGCCGACGACGAGGAACTCCTGGAACAGTCCCGCCACACGACCCCGCGTCGCCGGGGGACAGTTTTCGCTGACGAAGACGGGCGTGATGCTCGACATGCCGCCGATCCCCAAGCCCGCAACGACACGACCGCCATAGATCATGCCGATGTTATGATGCGCCCCGGTCTGGATCGCAGCACCGAGCAGGAACACGAGAGTAAAGATCATGAGAGAGTACCGGCGGCCGAGGCGATCGTTCAGCACCGCAGCGAAAATGGCACCGAAGAAACAGCCCGCCGTGAGTAGCGAGACGACATTGGATGAGACGTGGGCGTTCTTGGCCGAGGCAAAGCCAGAGGTGTCGGTCGGAAGGCCAAAGTCCTTCTTGAAGCTCTGCAGAGCCAGGACACTGCCCATGACACCCGTGTCATATCCTGCATTTATTCCGTTAACTATCAGGGGCAGACAGCTGGCGAGTCGGGGAACCAACCAAAGAGCAGAGAGCCCAGATAGGCGACGGAGGTGAGGATGTAAACGCGGTAGTTCTTGAAGAACCCCATGGTGGCAGCGCTCGTCCGAGGAGGAGCAGTCCTTTCTCACCGGATACAGCGTGGAAGAGGAGCATGACGGGGGGAACGATCGATGTCTTAATGATGTCTGATCGATGTTGTCTCGGGCGAGTGCGAGCCGGTTTGTTGTCACGGCCCCGTGGGGGAGGGGACACCCCGCATTTTTTCCGTCCACCGAAGGGCCCTCAAAGGCGTGGAGTTCCCCGCCGTTACTCCGCGCTATCGGCCATGCTTAGGAGCCGCTTGATCTCGTCAAAGGTCTGTGACGCTACAGACTGCGCATTCTGCGACTTAGATGGCCTGACCTCAGGAAATGTGTCTAAAAACTCCACCGAGAGAGCAATGGATTTAGCATAACTAACTAATGGAGGACTCCTAATACCATACACGCCTCATCACGACTTCTCCTAAAGAGCATGTATGAACACGCCAATGACAGCCCACGAAGTCTGCGGTTATAGAAAGGATGCCGGGCTCAGTCCGCACATCTCCTTCTCAATAGCCTGCATGACTGTGTCGATATCCGGCAGGATACCGCAAGGATGAGGCCCCTCATGCCTCTCTTTTTGCCAAGTCGGAGACCGGAAATCGCGAACACTTTTCAAAATATCTCGGACGCTGAAGCCCCTGAATGGATGCGCTGGACGTGGGAAAAGACGGCCGGACTTCATCTGTATTGTCAGTGCTCCTAGACGGATCGAGTCGCATTCAAAACTGCAATGCGCCCGGCCATCATGAAGGTCCTCCCAACGGTTGTAAAGGTGAGAAAGGATTCGGTCGATGGAAGCCCGTCTCGTCTGATCGATTTCATCTGGCAGCAGAGGAGAAATGAGCACGGTGATTTGCATAGGGAATAGGACACTTGTATTCTTTACCTATGACATGTTTTGGTATTGGGAGCCCAAGTTGCTGAATCCGGCCCTTGCTTTCACATTGAGCAATCCTGGTCACATTGTTGAAAATTTCACTTTTGCGGAACACCCAGGATATGCACAGCCATCTGATGAGATCCCTCGAGTATGATTTGGCTACGTTATCTTTCAAGCGATCGATCCACATGTCTGAAAATACCTCCACTGCTTCGTGGCATTCGTAATAGTCAACAAGAGCCGCAAGTTTTGTCAGCGATTCGACGTCCAGTGATCGTGGAACCCGTCGCGTATGACCGTGGATGATATTCAACAAGATCAAGAAAGCTTCAGGATCGCAGTCTGTCACTGGTATTTCGACATACCCCTGAGAATGGAGTGTATGGCCCTCGGGCCAGCACTTCTTCAGCCTCCGTTCAAAATATCGAGACGCAATGATTAAATGCCTGGATGACACTCGGAAGCGAATCTTTGGCAAGGCGCGCTGTGAGGTTGATCCATACATGTCTTCAGTGAGTAATGTGTTTTTGAAACGTTCCGGTTCATCTTCATGTCTGTCGTCAAGCGAAGCATCAGCTTGCTCACCGGGAGCATCAATCTTTTCCAATTCAAGGTCATCTTGATCCTTTGTGATTGCATCTTTGCGAGTATCCAGCTCCAACACTACATCTCCATGTGGATCTAACTCGTGAAGTTGCACCTCCATGCCTCTGTTGTCAGAAACCACAAGATACTCAGGCCAAGACTTTGCTCGCGGCGCCGCTCCCAAAAGCTGAATCGCAGTGGTATAAGTCTCTGACCAGATTGCGGTAAAATAAAAGCATGTATAACAGCTTCTGGCTCAGTTGGTCATGTATGTACTTGCAGTATTCTAGAACTCTCTCATGAAGGAGAACATCCCAGTGAAAACGTGTCGGACTGCGCGAACCTAGTAATCCGAAGATATCATGATGAAAAGCTCTGATTGTTCCAATCTACCTAACTATCTGACCACTATTTATGGACTTAGGGGGTTAAGACCTTCCGAATACTTCTTTGTTTAATGATCCCGAGACATTTTCGTGAAATAACAAAGGAAAATAGGTGTTTCGGGTATAGACAGTATGATCCCTTTATTGCAGGGATTATGACCCTTTCCAGATCTGAATCGGCGTGTGCTGACTAGGCTCATAGGTCTCTTGGCATACCACTAGGTTATAGTGGTAATATTCGGCTGACAAAACGAAAATCAGCGATCAAAGGAAGAGAGGGCATACAGCTCTGAGGGGCTCCAGATGTTCTCCCAGGGGCTAGAAAATTCTGCTGGAAGGCGATGTGTGTGATCTCTAACCCCTCTGAGCTCTTGCCTAGCCGGCTCCAGGGCAATGTAACGACAGGCCTAGATAACTAGACCTATTAGGGCCGTTGGTTTATCTTGAAGACAAGAAACAAGGGGGTGAGCAGTATGATAGTAAAAATAAGCCTGTGTTACTAACGTAATCCACAACCGAGCGACGCAGTTTCGCCGCACTCACCATGTTTTTTGAAGCTTTTCAGCCATCAACACCATTAAATTAGACTATCTTGTAGTTGAATATATAGCTATTTACTAGGACAATTCCTTATAGTATGTCCAACAATCCTGCAGCCACTGCAGTGTGCTGGAGCTCGATGTAGGCTCATCAACATGCTCATTAAGCTGTGTATCAAGCTGCTGAACACAATTTTGACCTTCCTGTACAAATAAAATAAGATCATCACTTAGAATAGCACATCTTCTTGCCTTCTTTTTCATTTTCTGCTTGTTCTCAGCCTGTAGAACTTTTATTTCTTGTTGAAGAAGAAGGTTCACATTCATTGCCATCTGTGCAGCCTTTTTAAGATGTTGAATATGAGATATTGGACTGCTGAAGAGCTTTCTTGTACTAAGGCTTTTTTGTAAGCTGCAAACCTTGCAATCTAGCTGGTGAGGATTCTGAGGTGTTTGAAAAGCAGAAAAGATTGAGCCTTCAACAAGAGATGGTGTTGGTGTACAAAGTTGAAAGGTAATCTTTTCAAGAACTTGGTCTTTATCAAGTAGCTTAAGACCAGTTCCTGTGAAGCCACTGCATATATTCTCCCTAGTAAATACCTTTTTGCAAGCAGATGGATAGAGAGATAAGAAATCCTCCTTGTCAATATAGTTGTTGCTGGCAGCCATTATTCCCTCAACCAATTTCCCATACGCGTGTTTAAGCGGGCCAAAAACACCAACATCCAGTGGTTGTAGAAGGTGAGAGGTATGAGGAGGCATACAAAGACAGATAATTATATTCTCCTTGCAGAAAATATCAAATTCTGCAGTCTGATGGCTAGAATGACCATCAAGAATAAGCAACCACTTTGCACCAGTTGAATGGTGTTTAGAATGTGGTTCAAACATCTCTTTTAGCCAGCAAAGGCCTATTTTATCTGTTGTCCAGCCATTCTGACTTCTCACAAGAGCATAGCCTTTATTAAAAAGAGCAGGTTCTTGAAACCAAGCAGCTTGTTGAGATCCTGCTTTTAAGATAATTCATGGGGGTATATGGATCTCTTTTGAGCTCACACATTCAATAATTGTGACCCATTTGCAATTCCCTTAAATAACTCTCTGAGGTCTTTCACTATGCTCCACTGCAGTAATGATCTTAGAGGTGGAACAGAGTTCTATTGCAAAGCCAGTTTCATCAAAATTTCAGATATTATTCTCATGGATATCATGTTCCTGAATAGCTTCTTATACAGTTTTAAACTATTGTCTTATAACATTTGGATCCTCCTGCTTTGCATGTTGATATGATGTAACAACAGGCCTAGATAACTAGACCTAATAGGGCCGTTGGTTTATCTTGAAGACAAGAAACAAGGGGGTGAGCAGTATGATAGTAAAAATAAGCCTGTGTTACTAGCACTATCTATAGGGCGAGTTGCTATGTGAGTCAACCACAAGGGTCTGAATCTGTCTGAAAAGAATATTGTTATATACATGCCTGTCTGCCTGGATCAATGAGTTGTTTGGATCATGGGGCTTGTTGGATCATAGGGCTCCTTAAATTAAGATGTCAAATAAATTATTTTGATCTATTGTCACATGACCTCCACATGACATACTTCTTCTTTATGCCAATTCTGGCTATAACACTATCTCCCCTCTTAAGGATCTTCAGCCCAAAGATTCTTCTTTACTTCTGCCTATATTTAGGCTTTTCCTGCTTTTGTGAGTTCTCCTCTGCGAATTCTATAATGTTGCCATGCCTTCTAAACACTGTTGTGCAGAACAGGATTCCAAGTGCCTCTCTTTAGGTGCCAAGGTTGATCTCCTAGGTGAAGCTATGCCTGTTCTGTGTACCTGTTGTCTTTTACTTCAAGAGAAGGGTGAGAAGGTGGAATGCAAGGTTTTCCCCAATTATTTCTGCTGTGGAGAGTGCTGTTGCCAGGGTCATGCCAACTGTGACACTACTGGGGTGGAGGATTCTGACTGTTTGTTTTTTCTCTTTCTTTTTCTCATCCTTTCTGACCCCCCTTAGTCATTCAATTGAAAAGGGCTTTAGATAAGGCCTGTGCTGACTGTAAAGCTGTCCATCAAGCTTTTTGTGCTTCTATGGCCTGTCTAGAACATGCTGAAAAGCAGGCAGAGTTGTCAGAATGTTGTGGGGCTCTTATGTTATTAAAGAAGGCTCAGGCTGTTGAGGATTTGAAAGAGTTAGAGTGCTTGAAGGCTGAGACTGGGGATTTTGAGGGTTCTTGTTTTAAGAGATCATGTTATAAGAGTTCTGATGTTGATCCTTCTTCTTCAAATACTCAGGCAGTGGCTTCCAACTCAGTTATCAATGTCAGTTCACCAAATGTTCTGGATAAGGTTGATTTATCTGATTTGTCCTATTTCTCTTTCTGGGATTTTTTCTTGACTAACCTCTTTTTCTCTGGGGTGGCAGATCCTCTGGCTTTAGATAGTCTGGGTTCTGAAGGTGGAACTCCTTAATGAGGTCTTTACATTCTTCACAATTTTCAGGAGGTTCTTAGATATTTTCTGAGTTGTCATATCCTGCTCACTTAATCAGATATCTGAACTGACTGTCCACATATCCACTGTCCAGTATTTTTTCAACTTTGTATTTCTGGTCTGCTTCTAGATTTTCAGGCAGTATTTCTTCAGTTTCAGTAATGGCTGTTGCATGGGTCAGTGCTGGTTTCAACAAGAAGACATGAAAAATAGAGTGTATTTGCATATTCTCTGACAGCCTGAGTTTATAGTTCACTTTTCCAATCTGTTCTTCAATTTCAAAGGGTCCAATCTTTTTGAAATCCAGTTTGTTGCTAGATTTCTGTGTCTTAATGTTTTTCCTGAGAAAGTAAATCTTATCCTCTTTCTTAAATTCAGGCACCTCCTGGTGCTGCTGGTCGTAGTACATGGCTGCTCAGTAAGTAATAAATTGAATATCCAGACTCAGCTGCCAATGTAGTTTCTTTAATTGGTCTACCTTAAGGATTCCTTTCTGGGCCAGAATTTTGCCAGAGATAGGCTCCTGATATGCTGTAGGCTCAAACCTATAGTTGGCATAGAATGGTGATTCCTGAATGGCTTCCATCTTTATGCTATTATATGCAAACTGAGCTAGAGGTAGTAACTCAACCCAGTTGTTCTGTTGATAATTAATGTAGCAGTGAAGATATTGTTCTAGGGTTTGATTAATCCACTCAGTCTGCCCATCTGTCTGTAAGTGTGCTGTTGTAGACAACTTGTGCTTAGAGCCCAGTTGCCAAGTCAAGGATTGCCAAAACTTGGATGTAACTAGCTTATCTCTGTCTGACACAATCTTATCTGGCAGGCTATGGTTTCCCACAATTACCTATAAGAAGGTATATACCAAATCATCTGTATTAGCTGTTTTCTGGTAGAGTAGGAAGTAGGCATATTTAGTAAATTTGTCTACAATAACCAGAATAGAGTTATATTTTATCTTGGTCAGGGGTTTCTCTGATTCTGGCAAATCAGTAATGAAGTCCAGAGATATAAACTACCAAGGTCTTTTAGGTGCCTCCAGAAGCTGCAGGTATCTATATAGGGTGTGTCTAGCAGCCTTGCTTCTTATGCAGAGATTATATTAAGAGACTACTTTCTGTACTGTCTTTCTGAGCCCTGGGAAATAGAAATTCCTGGTGATTTATTCAATAGTTTTGTCCATTCTCTAGTGGCCATGTGCTGGGGCTTTATGGATATTCCTGACTAGTTATTCTCAGAGTTTGGCAGATATATAGATTAATTCTCTGTATAGGATGATGTCTTCTTCCTCTATAGCTATGTTGAGGTCTCTCTCTGTGGGTTCCTGAGTCTCTGACTTTTCAAGAATCTTTGTCAGTTCCTGAGCTATAGAGTTATTCTTGTAGGCCTTCTTGATTTCTTCCTCCCAAGTGCTGGTGATTTGGAAAACTAGTGCTAGTTGCCTGGCTAGAACAAGTGTGCCATCTTTATTTTTAAAGATTGCTGGATGAATTTTGGGCTTTTCTGTCTCATAATCTGGTCTCTAGCTAAGAGTATTAGCTCTGGTGTTTTCTCTTCCCTTTCTGTAGGTGATCTGAATATTGTACTGTGCTAGTTCTTTAGCCCATCTGGCTTGCCTTTGGGTCAGCTTCTTGGTGGTAGTAAAGTGAACCAAGTTCTTGTGGTCACAGTATATTAAGGTTCTATGCTTGGCTTCTTCTAGGTAATGCCTTTATTTCTTCAGAGCTGCAACAATAGCCAGTAGTTCTTTATCATAAATGTTATAGTTCAGCTCTGGGGGTGTCATCTTTTTAGAATAGTAGGTAATGAGGTGTAGTCTGCCTTTTTTATCTGGCTGGCTGAGGCATGCTCCAATGGCATAATCTGAGGCATCTGTTTCCAGTATAGCTGGTTTCTCTGAATTATAGATCTTTAAAACAGGCTTTTTACAGAACTTCTGCTTTAATCTTTTAAATGCTGCTTGCTGTTCTTTTTCTCATTTAAAGTTTTGCTTCTTTCTGGTGAGCCATATCAAGGGTTCCACAGTCTTGGAGTAGTTCCAGATAAATTTCCAGTAAAAGTTGGCAAATTCAAGGAAGGACTGCACTTCTTTGACTGAAGTAAAAGTAGGCTATTCTCTAATGGTGGCCAGTTTTCTTTCATCTATCTCCACATGTTCTGGGGTGATAACAAATTCTAGAAATTCCATTTTCTGGGTGTGCCATTCACATTTCTCTAGGGCCACAGAGAGCTTTCTATTCTGTAGGGCTTTTAGAACCTTCTTCACATACTCCTTATATTCTTTCAGGGTTTCTGAATAGATGAGGATGTTGTCAAGATAGGCCATATAAAAGATATTCAGGTAGTCCCACAATGTGTTGTTGACTAGGCTCTGAAATGTGGCAGGTGCATTGGTAAGTCCAAATAATATAACTGTATATTCAAAATGTTCTAAATAAGTTCTGAAAACAGTTTTCCATTCTTCTCCTTCCTTTATTCAGACTAAGTAATAATCTTTATATAAGTTCAGCTTGGTGAAATATCTGGCCCTTCTAAGTCTATCCTGAAGCTCCAAGATGAGCGGCAGCAGATAGTGATTCTTGATAATGATGTTATTAAGCTGGCAGTAATCTACACAGAGCTGTAGCTTTCCATTCTTCTTGAGGACAAAGAGTATAAGGTATCCTACTGGTGAAGTTGATGGCCTAATATATTCTTACTTCAGGTTCTTATCAATGTATTCCCATAGTATCTCATGTTTTTTTTCTGAGAGGGGGTAGATTGGTTTGAATGCTGGCTGTGTCCCTGATTTTAATAATATTTTATGGTTTTATAGCTGGTGTTCTGGTAATTGCCCTTTGCCCCTTTCCTAAAAAACATCTTGGAAGTTCTAGTATTCTTGCAGTATGCTCTCCATTTTCTGGATAGAGGGTCTGGCTGTTTTCTGCTCTTTTGTCAGGGTTCCCACTTCTCTGACCTCTCTAGAGCAAATATATAACACACCAACTTGCTCTTCTTATTGCCACATGTGCTTTAGTGCTTTCCTCAATATTTTTTGGACTTTGACAGCTTTTAGCTGCCCCTCAGGCTGCCTCTCAGGCCTTATACCACTGTTGGATATCTCTGCAAACTGTATCTTCTCAGTTCTCCAGTCTATATAGGGGTTGTGTGTCTTTAGCCAGGGTATTTCTAGAATGATGTCATGCCTTGAGATCTATATGATGTTCAGGTTGATCTGTTTAGAATATTGTCCAATTCTCAGAGTAGATTCCTTGGTTTCCATTTGTATCCATTCATCTTCATAGTTGCTGAGTGACTTATTTGCTATAATCAGCTTGTAGGGTTTTTCCTTTGCCTGATAAAAAATATAATTCTTGGTGACAAAAGTATTGCTGATAAAGTTTCCAGTGGCTCCACTATTAATTATGATTCTTGCTTTTTTCCTGTTGATTTTGCCATTAACAATAAGCTGCTGATATAGTCCTTTTCTGGTGGTGCTTATATTAAGGTATAGGGACTCTAGCTGTGCTCTCTACAAGTATTTCTTTCTGGCAGGGCCAACTAGTTTTTTGACTTAGACAGCTTTAAATACCAGCCTGTGGCATCCTTTTCTGATTGGTGGATATTGCAATCATTATTGTAACAGGTGGTTCAGTGATAGGCAGCATAATCTTCTTTCTTTTTCTGAGTAGTAGTAGCTTGCTTCTTTTTCTTCTTCTTGAGCTTGTTAGGACACTTCCATCTTATATGATTATTCTTTCCACAATAAATGCATAGTCTCTGCTTATAGTGCTTCTTTTGCTTCTCAGTCCAGTTAGGATTAGGTCCTCAAGGCTTCTTATCAGACTTTTTGAATTTATTCTTCTGGAAGTTCTTCTAATTGGTGCTGTTGAATTCTATGGTATTGCCTCTATTCTCAGTATGCCACTGATTATTCTGTTGTGGAGGGTTGGCTTGGTAGCAACATTCAAAGAGGTGATTGTTAATCTTGATAGCCAGATTAATAAGTACATTCAGGTTCTTAGAGTCCTCATGCATTATTAGTTCATTTTTAATCTCATCTTTCAGTCCATGTTGGTAGTGCTTTATAAGAGATTTGTCTGACCAGTCCCCTAGATATGCTGCAGCTTGTTGGAATTCAGTGATGTAGGCAGCAACAGAGGTTCTTTACTGGATTATTATAACAATATAGGTGGTCTTCCAGACTTCATTGAGGTCTCCAAAGTTCTGCTTTATTTTAGCCACAAAAGTAGGGAATTTATTGAATATTTTATTGGTTTCTGGTCAATGTTCCTCTGGCATCTTTTGCATTTAATCTTGGAGATAGAGTTCAAATCATTGAGCTGCTGTGCCTCAAAAATAGATTACCACAAACATGACCTTTCTGTCTTTGTCTGAGAAGTCTGGTGCATTGAAAAAGAAGTAGAGTTTCAACTGGGAGATAAACATCTAGAGCTTCTTTCTTTCTCCATAAAAAAGATCTGGTTTAGCTACTTTAGTCCACTGAGTTGAATCCTGGCTGGGGTTGGTTATCTGTCTTGTGTTGCTTTTCTGTGTTTGGTGCTCAAGATATCTCATCTGTTCTCACAGCTATATATTCTCATTAATCTGTTCCTGTAGCTGTTCCTGTAACTGCTGAATCTGCTTCTGTGACTGCTGAATCTGCTCCTGTAGGGCTCTTACTGCTTGGGCTAGTTTCTGGATGGAGATATATCCCTCCATGCTTGCTATTTCTCAGATGCCCACAACACACCTTGCTTCCTGCAAGAAAGGTGGTTGAAGTGTAACAACAGGCCTAAATAACTAGACCTAATAGAGCTGTTGGTTTATCTTGAAGACAAGAAACAAGGGGGTGAGCAGTATAATAGTAAAAATAAGCCTGTGTTACTAGCAATGTCTATATAACAAGTTGCTATGTGAGTTGACCACAAGGGTCAGAATCTGTCTGAAAGGAGCATCATTATATACATGCCTGTCTGCTTGAATCAATGGGTTGCTTTGGATCATTCTGAGTGTTTGGATTATGGAGCTCTGTTGGATCATAGGGCTTCATTGGATCAGGATAAAGAGGTTTTAATCTATTGTCATGTGTTCCCTACATAATATACCCCTCCTTTATGCCAACTCCGGCTATAACACTGTACAGGATGATGTTGTCTTTTTTTATAGCTATGTTGGGGTCTCTCTCTGCAGGTTCCTGGGTCTCAGACTTTTTAAAGATCTTTGTCAGTTTCTGGGCTATAAAGTTATTTTTATAGATCTTCTTGATTTCTTCCTTCCAAGTGCCAGTAATTTGGAAAACTGATGCTAGCTGTCTGGCTAAGACAAGTGTGCCATCTGCTTTGTTTTTAAAGATTGCTGGTTAAATTCCAGGCTTTTCTGTCTTATAGTCTGGTCTTTAGCTAAGAGTGTCAGCTCTGGTGTTCTCTCTTCTCTTTCTGTAGATAATCTGAATATTGTATTATGCCAGCTCTTCAGCTTATTTAGCTTGCCTTTGCATCAGCTCCTTGGTGGTGGTAAAGTGGACCAAATTCTTGTGATCACAGTATATTAGAATTTGATGCTTGGCTTCTTTTAAGTAATGTCTTCATTTCTTCAAGACTGCAACAATAGCCAGTAGTTCTTTATTATGAATGTTATAGTTTAGCTCTGAGAGTGTCATCTTCCTGAAGTAGTAAGCAATGAAGTATAGTCTGCCTTCTTTATCTAGCTGGTTGAGGCATGCTTCAATGGCATAATCTGAGGCATTTATTTCCAATATAGCTGATTTCTCTAAGTTATAGATCTTCAAAACAGGTTCTTTACAGAACTTCTGCTTCAGCTTTTTAAATGCTGCCTGTTGTTTCTTCTTTTATTCAAAGCTCTGCTTCTTCCTGGTGAGCTGTATCAAGGGTTCTGCAATCTTGGAGTAGTTCCAGATGAATTTTCAGTAAAAGTTGGCAAATTCAAGAAAGGATTGCACTTCTTTGACTAAAGTAAAAATAAGCCATTTTTTAATAATGGCTAGTTTTCTTTTATCTATCTCCACATACTCTGAGGTGATAACAAATCCTAGAAACTCCACTTTCTGGGTGTGCTATTTATATTTTTCTGGGGCTACAGAGAGCTTTTTATTTTATAGAGTCTTTAAAACTTTTTTTATGTGCTCCTTATGCTCTTCCAGGGTTTCTGAATAAATGAGGATGTTATCAAGATAGGCTATACAGAAGATATCTAAATAGTTCTGTAATATATTGTTGACTAGACTCTGAAATGTGGCAGGTGTGTTGGTAAGTTTAAATAATATGACTGTATATTTAAAATATTCTAGATAAGTTCTGAAGGCAGTCTTCCATTCCTCCTCTTTTTTTATTCAGACTAGATAATAGCCTTCACACAAATCCAGCTTGGTGAAATATTTAGCTCTTCTAAATCTATCCTAAAGCTCTGAGATGAGCAGCAGCAGATAGCAATTCTTGATAGTGATGTTATTAAGCTGGTAATAATCCACATAGAGCTGTAACTTCCTATTCTTTTTAGGGACAAAGAGTATAGGGTATTCTGCTGATAAAGTTAATAGCTAAATATATTCTCTTTTCAGATTTTTATTAATATATTTCTGTAGTGCCTCATATTCCTTTTCTGAGAGAGGATAGATCAATTTGAATGCTAGCTGTGTCCCTAATTTTAATAATATCTTATAATTTTATAGCTGATGTTTTAGCAGTTGCTCTTTGCCTCTTTTCTGAAAAACATTCTGGAAGTTTTAGTATTCCTGTGGCACATTCTCTATCTTCTAGATAAAGGGTTTGGCTGTTTTCTGCTTTTTTGTCAGAGTTTTTACTTTTCTGATCTCTCTAGAGTGGATATATAACATGCTAATTTACTCTCTTTGTTATTATATGCACTTTAGTGCCTTCTCTGATATTTTCTAGATCTTAATATTCTCTAGTTGGTTCTGTCTCTTAGGCTGCCTCTCAGACCTTACACTGCTTTTGAGTGTCTCTATAAACTGTATCTCTTTGGTCCTTTAGTTTATATGGGGGTTGTGCATCTTTAGCCAGAGTATTTCTAGAATAATATTATGCCTTGAGATCTAGGTGATGTCCAGGTTAATTTGCTCAGAATGTGTTTCAATCTTTAGAGTGGATTTCTGGGTTTCTATTTGTACTTATTTATCTCTATAATTGCTAGATGACTTATCTGCTATAATCAACTCATAGGGTTTCTCCTTTGCTTGATAAAGAATATAATTCTTGATGATAAAAGTATTACTAATAAAGTTTCCAGTTGCCCTATTATTAATTATAATTCTTGCTTTTCTTCTGTTGATCTTGCTATTAATAATAAGCTGCTGATATAGTCCTTTTTCAGTGGTGCTTGTATCAAGATATAGAGACTCTAGCTGTGCTCTCTGCAAGTATCTCTTTCTGGCAGAGCCAACTAGTTTTTTGACTTAAGTGGCTTTGAATACCAGCTGATGGCATTCTTTTCTGATCAGTAGATATTGCAGTTGTCATTATAACAAGCAGTTTAGTAGTAGACAGCATGATCTTCTTTCTTCTTCTGAGTGGCAGTAGCTTGCTTCTTTTTTTTTTCTTGAGCTTGTTAGAACACTTCTATCCCATATGGTCATTCTTTTCACAATAAATATATAGTTTCTGCTTATAGCACTTTTTTTACTTTTTAGTCTAGTTGGGATTAGGTCCTCAAGACTTCTTATTTAGCTGTTTGAACTTATTCTTCTGGGAGTTCTTCTGGTTGGTGCTGTTTAGTTTTATAGCATTATCTTCATTCTCTGTATGCTGCTAGTTGTTCTGTTGTGGTGGGTTAGCTTGGTAGCAACATTCAAAGAAGCAATTATCAATCTTAATAGCTAGATTAATAAGTGTATTTAGGTTCTTGGGGTTCTTATGAATTATGAGTCCATTTTTAATCTTATTCTTTAATCCTTGTTGGTAGTGCTTCATGAGAGATTTGTTCAACCAGTTATTCAGATACACTACAGCTTGCTGGAATTCTGTAGTGTAAGCAGCAACAGAGGTTTTTTGCTAGATTGTTATGACAAATAAGTGGCCTTTCTGACTTTATTAAGGTCTTCAAAGTTTTACTTTATCTTAGCCACAAAGGTAGAGAATTCATTAAATACTTTATAAATTTCTGATTGATGTTCTTCAGGTGCTTTCTGCATTTGATCTTAGAGATAGGGTTTAAACCATTGAGCTGCTGTATCTTAAAGATAGATTGCTGCAAACATAACCTTTCTGTCTTTATCCAGGAAGTCTGGCACATTGAAAAAAAAGTAAAGTTTCAACTAAGAAATAAACATTTGGAGCTTCTTTCTTTCTCTATAAAAGAGATCTAGCTTAGCTATCTTAATTTATTGAATTGAATTCTGGCTGAGGTCAATCATCTGCCTTGTGTTGCTCTTCTGTGTTTAATGATCAAGATATTTTATTTGTTCTTACAGCCATATATTCTCATTGATCTGTTTCTGTAGCTGTTTTTGTAACTGCTGAATCTGCTCTTGCAATCACTGAATCTGCTTCTGTAGAGCTCTTACTGCTTGGGCCAATTCCTAATTGAAGATATGTTTTTTTATGCTTGCTATTTCTTAGATGCTCACAACACACCTTGCTTCCTGCAAGAAAGGTGGTTGAAGTGTAACAACAGGCCTAAATAACTAGACCAAATAGAGCTGTTGGGTTTATCTTGAAGACAAGAAACAAGAGGGTGAGCAATAGAATAATAAAAATAAGCCTGTGTTACTAGCAATGTCTATATAACAAGTTGCTATGTGAGTCAACCACAGGGGTTGAAATCTATCTGAAAGGAGCATTTTTATATACATGCTGTCTTTCTAGATTATAGTCTTCAATGGATCAAAGTGGTCAATGGATTAAAGCAGTAGATGAATCAAGATGGTAAATAGATCAAGATGGCAGATGAATCAAAATAAGCTTTTTTAATCCATATTATATAACCTCCACATAGCATACCTCTTCTTTATATCAATTCCGGCTATAATATTAAGAAGTTCCATCTCTGAAATTTAAACTGCCTGAAGCCAGAGAATCCACCACCTCAGAGGAAAAAAAATTGGCCAAGAAAAAATTCCAGAAAAAGAAGCAGAAGAGATCCACAGATGAATTAACTCTACCTGCTAAATCAGAGATATTGGCTGAACCAGCACTAATAGTCAAATTGGAAACCACTGCCTGAACATTTAAAGAAGAAGGATCAGTATCTGAACCCTTATAATATAGTTTCTTAGAACAAGAACTCTCAGAACCTTTAGTTTCAGTCTTTAAACACTTTAGCTTTTTTAAATTCTTAATAGCCTGAGCTTTCTTCAGCAACATGAGAGCTTTATATTTCTCTAACAACTTAGCCTGCCTCTCAACATATTCTAGACAAGCTATAGAAGCATAAAGGGCTTGATAAGCAGCCTTATAATTGGCACAAACCTTATCCAGAGCCTTTTTTAACTGAATAACTAGGAAAAGGGTTAGAAAAAGAAGGAAGAAAAAAAAGAAAAAAAACAAATAATCAGAATTCTCTATCTTAAAAGCATTACAATTAGTATAACCCCTGCAGCAGCACTTTCCACAGCAGGAATAATTTAAGAAGATCTTATATTCCACCTTCTCACCCTTCTCTTAGAGTAAAAGACAACAGGTATATGAGACAGGCATAACTTCACCAAGAAAATCAATTTTAGCATCTAGAAAAAGGTGCTCAGAATCTTGATCTGCATAATAATGTTTAGAAGGCATGGCCACATTATAGAACTTGCAGAAAAGAACTCACAGAAAGCAGAGAAAGACCTAAAATATAGGCAGAAGTAAAGAGAATCTTTGAGCTGAAAATTCTTAAGAGAAAAGATAGTGTTATAGCCAAAATTAATATAAAGAAGAGATGTGCTATGTGGAGATTATATAATATAGATTAAGAAGGCTTATTTTGATCCATCTACTGTTTTAATCCATTGGCCACTTTAATCCATCAAAAACTATGATTCAGAAAGATAGCTGTCAAAATATAGGGTAATCTGGTAACCTCACAAATAATTAGATAACCTGTAGACTTCTTAATGTGAGTGTAAGTTGGTAGAAAGCTTTAATAATTAACAAGTAGATTTTCTATATTGATTCTAAGATCTGTATGAGAATAAGATGCAGTAGACTAAATATATACCTGAGTAGTTGAGCCTATTTATGCTTATTCTATTATATTACACTCTTTGATATTCAATTTCTTGATATGATCAAATCTCTTGATATGATTCAATCTCTTAATATAATTCAATCTTCTGATATAATTCAATCTTCTGATATAATCCAATCTCCTGATATGTCATTATATTGCATGGTTTAACCAGTTTGGATTATTTTTATTTCTTGTATTCATATAACTCTTGTATTTAGGGTCTTGCTGACATTGTTCTAATTTATAATATCTATCTTATTATTTAAATGTGCTATATTATTATATTATCTCTCCTCTCTTCAGAAAAATGCCTGCCTACTGTTATGGACCTTGCCATACAAAGGCTGAATAATTAAAGAATCAAGAATAGTAACTGATTAGCACATAACTGATCTGATTACCTTGATCACCTTGATTACCTTGATCACTATGATCACCACAATCACCACAATCACTATAATCACTCAAACAAATATATATATAAAGATGTTCTTTTCTGACAGAATCAGACTCTTGTGGTTGACTTACATAGCAACTCATTCTATAGACAGTGCTAGTAACACAGGCTTATTTTTACTATTATACTGCTCACCCTCTTGTTTCTTGTCTTCAAGATAAACCAACAGCCCTATTAGATCTAGTTATTTAGGCTTGTTGTTACACTTTGACCACCTTTCTTGCAGGAAGCAAGGTGTGTTGTGGGCATTTAAGAAATAGCAAGCATGAAGAGACATATCTTCACCCAGAAACTGGCCCAAGCAGTAAGAGCCCTACAGGAGCAGATTCAGTAGTTGCAGAAGCAGATTCAGCAGTTACAGAAACAGCTATAGAGACAGATCAATAAGAATATGCAGCTGCAAGAACAGATAAAATACCTTAGACACCAAATATAGAAGAGCAACACAAGGTAAATAACTAACCCTAGCCAAAATTTAACTTAGCAAACTAAGGTGGCTAAACCAGATCTCTTTTACAGAGAAAGAAAGAAGCTCCAGATATTTATTTCTCAGTTGAAACTCTATTTCTTTTTTAATATACCAGATTTCCTAAATAAAGACAGAAAGGTCATGTTTGCAGCAACCTATTTTTAAAATATAGTAGTTCAATGGTTTAAACTCTATTTCTAAGATCAAATGCAAAAGATGCCAGAGAAACATCAACCAAAAACTAATAAAATATTCAACAGATTCTCTACTTTTGTAGCTAAAATAAAGCAGAACTTTGAAGACCTTAATAAAGTCTAGAAGGCCATCTATATTGTTATAACAATTCAGTAAAAGACCTCTGTTGCCATCTACACCACTGAATTCTAGCAAGCTGCAGCATATCTAGGCAACTGGTCAGACAAATCTCTTATAAAGCACTACCAACACAGATTGAAGGATGAAATCAAAAACAGACTAATAATCTATAAGGATCTCAAGAACCTAAATGTGCTTATTAACCTGACTATCAAGATTGACAACTGTTTTTTTAAATGTTGCTACCAAGCCAACCCTCTCCAACAGAACAACCAGTGGTATACTAAAAATAGAGGCAATATCATAAAACTTAACAGCATTAATCAGAAGAACTCCCAGAAGAATAAATTCAAACAGTTTAACAAAAAGCCTTAAGGATCTAATCCTAACTGGATTAAAGAGTAAAAGAAGTGCTATAAGCAGAAGCTATACATCTATTATGGAAAAAACAACTATATAAAATGGAAGTGTCCCAACAAGCTCAAAAAGAAGGAAAAAAAGCAAGCTATTATTACTCAGAAAAAGAAAGAAGATTATGCCACCTACTACTGAACTGCCTATTATAATAATGACTGCAATATCCACCAATCAGAAAAGAACACCACAGGTTAATATTTAAAGCTATCTAAGTCAAAAAACTAGTTGGCCCTGCCAGAAAGAGATACTTGCAGAAAGTGCAGCTAGAGTTTCTATACCTTAACACAAGTACCACCAGAAAAGGACTATATCAGCAGCTTATTATTAATGGCAAAATCAATAGAAAAAAAGCAAGAATTATAATTAATAATAGAGCTACAGGAAACTTTATTAGCAATACTTTTATCATCAAAAATTATATTCTTTATCAGGCAAAGGAAAAACTCTACAAACTGACTATAGCAAATAAATCATTCAGCAACTATAGAGATAAATAAATATAAATAAAAATTAAGGAATCCACCCTGAAGATTAAACAGCACTCAGAGTAAATCAACCTAAACATTATATAAATCTCAAGGCACAATATTATTCTAAGAATATTCTGGCTAAAGACACACAACCTCTATATAGACTGAAGAATCAAAGAGATATGGTTTGCAGAAACACTTAAAAGTAGTGTAAAGCCTAAGAGGCAGCCTAAAAAACAGAACCAATTAAAAAATATTGAGATTCAAGAAATATTGGGGGAAGCACTGAAGTATATATAGTAATAAAGAAAGCAAGTTAGTGTTTTATATATTTGCTCTAGAGAGGTCAGAGAAGTGGGAACTCTAATAAAAAAGCAGAAAACAGCCAGACCCCCTATTCAAAAGATGGAGAATGTGCCACAGAAATACTAAAACTTCCAGAATATTTTCCAGAAAAGAGGTAAAGAGCAACTGCCAGAACACCAGCTATAGAATTATAAAATATTATTGAAATTAGAGACACAGCCAGTATTTAAACTAATCTACCCCCTCTCAGAAAAGAAACATGAGGCACTACAGAAATATATTAACAAGAACCTAAAAAAAGAATATATTAGGCTATTAACTTTACCAGCAGAATACTCTATACTCTTTATCTTTAAGAAGAATAAGAAGTTATAACTCTGTGTAAATTATTACCAGCTCAATAACATTACTATTAAGAATTGCTATCTGCTGCTGCTCATCTTATAGCTTCAGGATAAACTTAGGAGAGCCAGATATTTCACCAAGCTGGACTTATATAAAGATTATTATCTAGTCCAAATAAAGAAAGGAGAGGAATAGAAAACTGCCTTCAGAACCTGTTTAAAATATTTTGAATATACAGTTATATTATTTGGACTTACCAATGCACCTGCCACATTTCAGAGCCTACTCAACAACATATTGCAGAACTATTTAAACATTTTCTGTATAGCCTACCTTGACAACATCCTCATCTATTCAGAAACCCTGGAAGAGTATAAGGAGCACATGAAGAAGATCCTAAGAGCTCTGCAGAATAGAAAGCTCTCTGTGGCCCCAGAGAAATGTGAATGGCACACTCAAAAAATAGAGTTTCTAGAATTTGTCATCACCTCAGAGCATGTGGAGATGGATAAAAGGAAACTGGCCACCATCAAAAAATGGCCTACTTCTACTTTGGTTAAAGAAGTGCAATCCTTCCTTGAATTTGCCAACTTTTACCAAAAATTTATCTGGAACTACTCCAAGATTGCAGAACCCTTGATACAGCTCACCAGGAAGAAGCAGAGCTTTGAATGAGGGAAAAAACAGCAAGCAGCATTTAAGAAGTTAAAGCAGAAGTTCTGTGAGAAGCCTGTTTTGAAGATCTATAACCCAGAGAAACCAGCTATACTAGAAACAAATGCCTCAGATTATGCCATTGGAGCATGCCTCAGCCAGCCAGATAAAGAAGGCAGACTACACTCTATTGCCTATTACTCCAGAAAAATAACTCCCCCAGAGCTGAACTATGACATCCACAACAAGGAACTACTAGCTATTGTTGCAGCCTTAAAGAAATAAAGACATTATTTGGAAGGAGCCAAGCATCAGACTCTAATATACTGTGACTATAAGAACTTGGTCCACTTCACCACCACCAAGAAGCTGACATAAAGACAAGTTAGATGGGCTGAAGAGCTGGCATGATACAACATTCAGATTACTTATAGAAAGGGAAGAGAGAATGCCAGAGCCAACACCCTTAGCTAGAGACTAGACTATAAGACAGGAAAGCCCAGAATTCAACCAGCAGTTTTCAGAACCAAAGCTGATGGCACACTTGTCCTAGCCAGACAGCTAGCACCAGTTTTCTGAATCACTGGCTCATGAGAGGAAGAAATTAAGAAGGCCTATAAGAATAACTCTATGGCCCAGAAATTGATGAAAATCCTCAAAAAGTCTGAGATACAGGAGCCTGCAGAAAGGGACCCCAACATAGCTATAGAAGAAGAAGGCATCATCCTGTACAGAGAATTAATCTATATGCCTGCCAAATTCTGAGAACAATTAATCAGGAATATCTATAAAGCCTCAGTATATGGCCACCAGGGAACAGACAAAATTATTAAATAAATCACCAGAAATTTCTATTTCTCAGGGCTTAGAAAGACAGTACAGAAAGTGGTCTCCCAATGTGATCTCTGCATAAAAAGCAAGGCTGCTAGATACACCTTATATGAATATCTACAGCCTCTGGAAGCACCTAAAAGACCTTGGCAGTCTATATCTCTGGACTTTATCATCAACTTGCCAGAATTGCAGGAACCCCTGACCAAGATGAAATATAACTCAATTCTGATTATTGTGGACAGATTTATCAAATACACCTACTTCCTACCCTACCAGAAAACAGCTAATATAGATGACTTGGTATATACCTTCTTACAGGTAATTGTGGGAAATCATGGTCTACCAGATAAAATTGTGTCAGACAGAGATAAGCTGGTCATATTCAAGTTTTGGCAATCCTTGACTTGGCAATTAGGCTCCAAGCACAAGTTGTTTACAACAGCACATTCACAGACAGATGGGCAGATAGAGCAAACTAATCAAACCCTGAAGCAATACCTTCACTGCTACATTAATTATCAACAGAACAATTGGGTTGAACTACTGCCTCTAGCCCAGTTTGCATACAACAGCACAAAGACTGAAGCCACTGTAACAACAGGCCTAGATAACTAGACCTAATAGGGCCATTGGTTTATCTTGAAGACAAGAAACAAGGGGGTGAGCAATATAATAGTGAGAATAGCCTGTGTTACTAGCAATGTCTATACAACAGGTTGCTATGTGAGTCGACCACAAGGGTCGGATTCTGTCTGAAAGGAGTGTCATTATATACATGCTAGTCTGCCTGGATCGATGAGTTCATTTGGATCATTCTGGGGGTTTGGATCATGG
>Ga0207767_1000386_pt1 | contig 31523 bp, 27 predicted proteins | sample HigsolmetaGSP17D_FD_184845 | JGI IMG/M metagenome (GOLD analysis project Ga0207767, IMG submission 184845) | High solid enriched microbial communities from the Joint BioEnergy Institute, USA - SP1-7-D (SPAdes) | ecosystem: Engineered > Bioreactor > SSF (Solid state fermentation) > Aerobic >... | reverse complement strand
GGATACGATAGGTAGGTATTCTACTGACTACATCATGTCAATGCTGGGTGGCTGGGCCCCGCCAGCACAGTGCTCGCATGCATGCATATTGCATATGCATATCCCATTCCCGAAAAGAAAAAATCGAGGGCTGGCAGTCTGCAGTGGCAGCAGATTACAGGGACCGGACCGGATGTTAACCGAGCCAGGGCTTCGCTGGCCGTGCAGCACAGTTAAATTTTATCTCCAGTTTCCTGCATATTGCATATGTATCTGTGACTACAACAGTACAATCCTAAAGGATGACCACATACGTAGTGGCCGTCGATTCGTCAAGCCTTGAGAGTCCCTTAGACGATTGAGGTTGCTATAGTATGGTTGTGTACACCCAGCGCTTCAGTCCTGATTACCAAAGTAGGTAGTGAGTCTGGAAATCAAGGACACAGCCTCTATTGATTATTTTCCCGATACGTATCTCATACTTTCAAATTCCCATACCTATCTCGGCAAGTATCTAAAAGGATCTGCCTCCCGCCACGCAACCACGTTGCTTGCAGTCGGGTCGTGGTGACTTGCATGCGTGCATATTGCAGCGCACATACAGCTAAGCCACGCCACGCCACTCCACGCCATGGCCATGCTACACCTGCTTCTCGGGCCTCGAGTGGGTTGCCGCGATAATATGCACAAAATACACGTCTGGTGATGTGTTAAAAAAACGTGCATCCAAAGTCAAACCTTCGATAGGTGCCCAATGTACGTATGCATAATAGAAAATCGCGACGCCAAACGGGGCGTGGCGCCCGGTCATTGAGTTTCTTGAGTCGAATTTTTGAGTTTCGGGAGCAAGACATACAGTACGTTAATGTAAAAAAGTCTCTCACTGTCTTGTCTGCATCACTCAGCTGCAGGAAACGAACTCAAATAGGTGGTCAGAGAAGCTAGAAAAAGGCCTGACCCCTATCTCATACCATAGGTACTCCATGCCTAGCCGTCAGAAATCTCAGACAAATTTCAAGTGTGTGCGTGCACTTGGTGTAATGTATTATTTCCCTAACCTAGCCCTGCATAAGACTACTTATGCACGCGTGATCGGCTTGTTATGGTTAGACTCTTAAATCCGCGACACAGATCTCAGATCCCTACCACTTCGAATACGAACGTTCGACCATGACTCGTCGCCCTGTAGACTCAGACTCGGGGCTTAAATGGAAAACATGCTGCCCTGAAGTCGATTGATGCGTAGTTCTCTTTGCTATATGTCATCGCACGACAGGGGACGCAGGAAAGCGAAAATCTCAGGCACACTGTACTCCACTACACTACCGTCTTTTTAAGAGGGGCTCAGGCGTCCCGTTTCCAATAGCTTTCTTGCCATTGCATCTACCTCTCTACCTACTTTTTCTTTGCTAGAAGTAAATTTTGCCATAGCTTATTATTTCATCTTGCGATGTCTGAACTAGCACTATCACTACTAGGTAAATGTGCACCTTCTTCGTACGGCAGATGCCAACACATGCATAAGCATAGACCATGTGCCTTGAACTGGACATGTTGCAGATCACTTCTGCTTGCTTACGGAGGGGATCCAGGACCCATGACATCACTAACGGCATAAGGCTTAGGGATAGTATGGAAGTACATAGATGTTATATCTCCCTCGCTGCATAGTATCTTCTGACCGTGCTCTAGGAAAGTGAGCACCATCTACCCTATCTACAAAGCTACCTGTCTTTACACTCCAGATTCTCGAAATGCTTCCAGGGAAGAGATCTGCAATGTCCAATAGATATCTAGGTAGTAAATTGCGTCTCTACATAACTACTCATGGCTCACTTCATGGTCCGGAAAGCACCAGCTACGGCATCGAGCCTGCATACCGGATTAAGTCAGGGCCGGAAGTGGAACTTGTCCTTGTTCTTCGGCTTTCCCCTGATGCCGACGTCAACCTTGAAGAGCTTGCCGCTATAACGGGCCGAGGTGGGAAACTTGTCCGCCTCCTCGTCCTTGGCCGTCGTGATGAAGAGTTCGGTGCCGACAAACTCCGCGCATGTGACGTTCCGCGTCGGGAGGGAGATCTCCCCGATGACCTTTCCTTCCGGGGAGATGCGAAGCACCTTGCTGCCACCGTAGATGGCAGTCCAGATGCATCCTTCCTCATCCATGGCAAACCCATCGGGAACACCGGAGCCATCATCGAGATGGAAATGAACTCTCCGGTTGCTGATTTCGCCGGTCTCGGCGTTGAAGTCGAACGCGAAGATCTTCCCCGTCGGCGAGTCCGTCACGTACATGGTATCGTTCTTCGCGTTCCACCCTATGCCATTGGGGATGGTCATCTTGGTGAGCATACGGTGCACCTTGAGATCCGGGTCCAGTCTGAACAGGACGCCTTCGTCCGTGGGCTCCTGAACCTTCGGGTCGTTCATGGCCCCAGCCCAGAATCTTCCGCGAGAGTCAACTGCCCCATCGTTGAAGCGCATCCTGTTGGCTCCGTCAGTTTACGTAATGCTCAACTATTGTCTCATAGTGACTACTCCGTTAAGTTAACCCGGTTCGCCATACCTCTCTTCCTTGCCAGGGCCATCTTGCTCATTCCAGACCTTGCGGATATAGGAGAGCTCTCCTGTATTCAGGTCGACAGTTGCGAACCCATGTTTAGCGCCAACAATAATTTTGTCATTGTAGGCATCACCACGCTTTTCGATGTTGGCAGTAACCCTGCATCGTGGATCAGCGGTTTCCCGCGGCAAGCTTGTCACTATCGCCGGGTTTCAGAGAAAGGAGAGGCTTCTCTCATCTTACCCGATGGGGACATCCGTATCGATGCTCTCGAGTGAGTCGGGTCCCTTGTCTAGGTCCACAAAATAGAGCTTCTGCTCCCAGATGTCGACGAAACGAAGCTGGTTTCGAGTCTCGTCGTAATATGGGCCTTCGAGGAGGGTCCCCTCGATGTCGACATAGGGCTAAAGGCAGATCAGGGATCAACGCCCCGTCAAGCTACCCCGGACAATGATTGTTGGCAGAAAGCAGAGTCGTCTTTGAAAGTTACGTACCTCCGTGACCGTCCACTTCTGAATGGTTGACATTATTGTGCCAGTCGGTAGTGGGGCCGAACCACTCAGGTCTTTTTGTCCTTGCACCGAGTCCTCCGGTTGGTCGGTGTAGCTTGACAAGAAATCCTTGAGCCGGGCGGATAATAGGGGGACGAGTGACACGAGTCGAGTCACGGCCAGAGATCTCGGAACAGTGATCGTGGGAGGCGCTGGAACGAACGTTATCATCACGTTCGCGGGTGTCAGGCTGTCAGCTACCTGTGTGGGTTCAGGGACACCCCTTCCCACCGCTATAGTCAATAGTCCGCCCGCCAAGCTCGACCTGCCCACAATGACATACCCCTCCAGGATAGCCCACCGCCACTCTCCCAACACCCAATATTTGGGGCCATGCTGGTGTAACGCACGACAGAGGACAAGGATACTGTCGTCACGGCGATATCGTTATTATTCTAGCAATTTGAAATCTCCGTGACAGCTGTGGCGCAGAAACTTGCTCCTAGGTGAATCTCCCTGGATCCCTGACAGTTCAAGGTCTCATTCTGACAGGCTGACAGTCGTCAAGGGGCCGATGACAGGGTCCAATCCATCCGCCAACGGCTAAACACCACGGACGATAGACATACAGAGTAAGCAGTACTCCGTGCTTACAGAGTAGACAACCTCAAAGTCAGCAGGATCCATTCCAAAGAATGGCCTGCGGGACCTTCTGGCTTCAAGATACTCCGTATTGAGTTTGGAATCATTAGTGTAACAGGTTGGGTGCCTTTGCCGGCCGACAGCTAACTTGGAGACACATCGACAGATTAACCATCTCAGTTACGGTTACCACAGAGAGGGGCCCACGTCGAAGAACCCAGAGACAGGGTAAGTTAGCAAATCGGTCGATGATCTGCCCTGTTTTTGCCAAAAAGAAATGGCGGAAGATAAAAAACTGCGACCGCCGACACCCAAGCTAGTTAAAACGTACCAGGGACCGCTCGAGCAATAGGAATCGATCCGATCTTATAGGCATAGCCAAGTGACGGGCAGGATATGGCACCTGGAGACAACCCGCCCAGCTTCCACGGAGCACCTCCGACCCACCGCCGCTAGGTGAACGGGAATCTGATCCGGGAGTCTGGCAGACCGCCGCTGCAGATGCTGTGTAACCGAGACCCGGCGTCTCCGCATGGCATGACCCGTCCTGTTGGCCGCTCGGGGAAGCACGGGATCCCATCGGGCCGGCGGGTCGTTAGATCTGAACCAGAAAGCGCAGTCCTGACGTCCTCCGTCCACACCACGGAGATGGGCGGAGAACAGTTGTGCAGAACGACGCAAAGACAGCGAGTTCGATGACAGGACGGCGCGGGCACAGAAATCCCAACTTCCGCTGATGACGTTAAGCTAATGGCGATCCCAGCAGCGCCGCACTCCAGCCAGATCCGATCTCATCATAGCGACGCCGTAATAATATCTTGAAGACTTGAACCGTGATAGCTACCGGGATGCCATGAAGTACTCCGTACCTCACCACGTTAAGTGGAAGGGCCGAACGGAGTACAGAGTATGGAGGAACCTGTTACCTACTCCGTAATGCTTCGCGGGAGCGGAAACCCGCAGCGATTCTCAGATAGGAAAAAGGTCACGAAAAGAGACTCGAAAGGACAAAGAGCGGAGTCTGTACGGAGTATGTACGGAGTACAAGTGTATTCCACTATCATGATCTAGGATTCTAGCGTGGAAATTGTGAGCAAAGGAGATTCTGAAAGATTGGAACCCGCTGCAGATCAGCATGGTCACGCTACAGTCAGCAGGAGTACTCCGTACACCGTCATATCAACCCCACAGATCGAGCAGCGCGGACGCCGGACGGCCTGGATGAGGAATGCCGAGCCATATCATTCTCCACAGGATCGATCAATGAGCGTTAAAAGGAACCGCAGGCAGAGGACGCCAACATCGACTGTCTCGGACTTGGACCATTGCGGATTGGCCTTAGAAAACAATGGGAGTCTAGAACATTCGTAGAAGGATAGAACGATTCATGGCGGTCGCTCATCACCCTGGAGGTCAGTCTACTCCGTACGCAGGAAGTACAAAACGCTGCTCTGCCGGAATCATGACATATGACCGTTGTTATTATCACAAGTTCCAGGTCAGCCATCATGCCGGCGATGGATTCGGGGCTTGAGAGAGCTTCTGCGGACCCATTCTCTGCCACAATGCACCCCAGGATACGTCCGAAAGCTCTAACGCTGCGCCCTAAAATGGCAACTGTTTCAGGCACCGAGTCAGCAGCCTTCAGTTGGGTTGTTGGGCAATAGGACAAGGTGCTGCTTACGCCGCCTCCGTCGTCCGCCACTCCCAGGTGAGAATCACAACGGCCCGACAGACCGATGAGATATGTCGCATAGGCTAGCAGCCCTGAGGCCATGGATTGGCCCCCGCGTTTTTGTTCCCTGAACGCCCGACTGCATGGGCGACGGGAGCTGACCGGCCTGAGCCCGCTGCCTCGCCGTCGGGCAGGGCATCCCCGCAGCGCCGGATCTTACTTCCCTTCCCAGTCACAGTGCAGTCTTCGACGGCATGCTGGTTCTTTTTGCTGCCAAGAAACAAGGGGATGCCTCTCCCCGGACGCGCTCCGGCGCGACCATCCAACCACCAGGCCGCCTGGCCATCACATGACCGATTTCGCATGCGAGTGTGAAGCACATGTGATGCGAGATTATTATTTGCAGCCGCCAGCGCTGGTTCGCGGGAGCTTTGCTTCAGCCTTCAGCCTTTGTTTGTTCGTCCATGGACCGCATACTGCATGATAGCGCAGACATGTTGCCCAGGCGCTTCGGATCGAACCACGTATGTACGCGAGAAAGGAAGGAGTACTCCGTATGCCTCGCACGTCACAGGTTGCCAGCCTGCCTACCAAGATGAAGACCATGTATGGAGGATTCTGCTCTGTGCTATGTATATCAATCACATCTGTCTGCATCTGCCAGCGACTTTGCCATCATTGCGACCACACCCGGAACTCGAGCTGCCAACGCTTTTTTTTTTTACCATTTCCAGCTCGGCGCGTCCTGCGCTCTAAGCGATTCCATTCGCCCCCACCGGAAAGATAACAATAAAACATGCTCATGCTGGTTCATGATTCATGCTCTGAATCGCAACCAACCAGGCTCCTCGTCCATCGTTCGCCACCAATAAAAAGCTGGCTGGCTCACTATCAATGGGATACAGTACAACAAGCATTACTTTTCCTCCCTCCCTTGCAACCCATGTTTCGAAGGATAACAATACGATCCTGGCCGTCACGGACCCCTCACTGCATGAATTAGGGTAGTTAAAATTGAAACGGATGAGCAAAAAATACCTCCTCCTTCCTCCTATTACCTGCTGACTAGTCAATGAGTAATCAATCTAATAGAGACCGTGTATTCCATATATAACAACACTTGTGTCTCACGCTAAGCAAAGCCAGGTCCTAGATGGGATTATAATTTTAACCAGTGCCCCCTTCTAGGAAATCTAGGAAAGATTTTTTTTCTTTCTCTGCTGCAGCACAACCTCTGGCTGGGAATGAAATCCGTTCATTGACTTTAGTGTCTCATGACGACGTGAAGAAACGGACTCGGAGTCTATATGTACTCTGAGATCAATCAGAGTGTTATGTACCGTACCTTAGCTTCAGGGCGGGGAAAAAAAAACTAACACTGTAGATGATAACCTGAGAAACGGACACTCTTTTTCAAACTAGTCTGATCCATCCGTTGGCCGATTATAAGGTACAGTGCACGTACACGTACATATTGAAGAAGAATATCAACCGAATAAACAGAAGGTGAACTTGGGACGAACAAATTAATCTGTGACGATCCAGCTACCTTACCTATGGCGAAGTGACTCGACGGAGGAGCAATGAAGAAAGAACAGGAAGGAAGCTTTCCAGAGAAGTCTACACCGGACAGTATTTTAAATTGAATTCCCCTCCTTTTGACATGCCCATGACTTCTTATGTTTCAACCCCCATCCATCCTATGTACTATACCTCCCGAAACAGCCCTAATTAATAAAAGTTGGTACCGTATTGTACTGCTACACGTACCTTCCTTTGACGGAAAAATGATCGATCGAGATCTCGGATGCCGGGGCATATATATATATAGAGCGCTGCGCTGCGGCGGACCTATGCAGGATGCAGGAATGTGTGAATTGGGTGGCGGTGTATCACTGCCGGATTTCTATATTCTGGTCTGCTTTTTTTTTTCTTTTTGACTTTTGATTGATTGATCGATCGTCAGTTAGTTAATATGGAAGGGGGGAAAACAATCGATAGATTACTGCTTTTGTGACTTGTATATAGGGAGTCCTGTCCCTACCAGTTTGGGTCGATATATCTATCTTTCTTTCTTTCTAAACCATTACTTATCAATCAATCAATAAATACTATGCTTGCCAGCGGAGCATCATCACCACCACCACCACCACTTTTACAAACCCGCTAGCTAAGAAACATTCAACGGTCTGTCAACATCCTTCGCAGATCTGTTCCAATACAATATATATATATATGATCAGATCAGATCAGATCTGATGAGGCATGACATGAGACAGATACATATCAATATTCATTCCTACTGTACATTCTGCCAAATTTACATAATAAATACCTCACAGCTCAGCCGGAAAGGAAGCAAGCAAGCAAGCAACATCAAAACACTCGGCACATATATATATATATATACGAAAGGAAAAAGAAGAAAAAAGGATCATGTTCCATGACAACCAGACAAGCAGAGCAGACCGGTAGAGAAATAAACACTAAATTCATTTCATTTCATTCCTCTTCAACAGCAATCGATAAAACTCATGTACGCAGTACACTTTGATTTGTAGTTGGTATCTATTTTCTTATTACCGAGGTACTTTGTACTTATGCGCGAGGACATATATATGTGTATATATATATATATATATTATAAAGCAAGCAGAGCAAACGCTTGTTGCGTCTGACTCAATTGAACGCGAACTCGACTTGACTCGGCCGACTAGGTAGGTAAATATCTTGGTAGACATCATTAATGAATTAACTCATGGTTGATGACTGATTGGTTTCCGGTTTTCTGACTTTCGACCAATAGGGACGATTTCAAGGCGAGGCAACGCAGTACAGTCTGGACCAGGGAGGGGGCCAAAAAAAAGAGAGAATATCACGCTGACAAAGATGACGGCATATGTACCGTACATATACCACTGATCGTCGAAGCGATACACACGTACGTGGGAACAGAATAAATAGACAGGTAAATCTACGGGATAACCTCACTCATGCGGAAGAAGCATGATATTTTTTTTTCCCAATTCCACATTTCTATGCCTCACCAGCACGGACTAAATAGATAGATAAATAAATAAACGACAACGCTGAAACTGAATCAAGACAAGTTGAATTGGCAAATCCGGTCAGTCACTCAGTCAGTCACTAAACAAAACCAAACCAAATCGCTAGATATATAACTATCGTCCAATATCGGGAAATATCAACAGTTGAAGGTAAATATTTCCAGTCTTAACCCAGCTTATATATGATAGATATATACGTATATAGATAGATAGATAGATAGATAGATAGATAGATAGATCATCCACCGCCCGCGTGAACCTCTCCGACTCCCAAACCGACCGGTGCAGCACCACCGGCACCACCACCAGAAGCAGCAGCGTTACCACTACCGCCGGCGCCCATCGGCTTCCCGCTACGCTGTTCTCGCAACCTGCGACCCTCCATGAGCCCGCGCAGGCCGCGCTTCTGGAGCCCAATGACGCTGCTGATGTCGCCGGTCCAGATCTCACGGTGCGGCCCGTCAAAGCCGTCCGCGTCCGTGTTCCGTCGGCTGCGTCCGACGCGGGGGTGGTCGCCCACGATGTCGGATTCGGCCTGGCTGAAGCTGGTGCTCGTCGAGGCGGACGTCGCGGAGTTGACGCTGCTGACGGAGTCCTCGCGGCCTCGGCTGGAGAAGTTGGTGTTGATGCGCAGAGGCATGGGTCTGCCGGAGAGCCCTGCTGTGCCGGGTTCGGTGACAGAAGAGTCGTCTCCCCCGGTGCCGGCAGCTGACGACTCGCCGGCTGCGCCGTTCAGAGCTTCCAGCGTGCCGCCTATTCCGCTGGTAAAGCCTGTTCCGCGGCCACCCCCTGCGGCCATGGCGGCAGCGTTGAAGACGGCAGCGGCGTTTCTTCCATCGAGCACCTGGTGCAGCCGTTCGACAGTGGCCTCTAGGAGTCCGTCAACCTGGTACGGTCGAGCAAGCTGAAGCACGGAGCACAGGATCTGCGGTGTGCAAAGAGGATCGGAAATGGGGGGCAGGGATGAGGTATAGAGGTAATAAACGAGGAGTTTGATGGTGAGGTGGGTGTGAGGAAGGTAGAGAACGCGAGGACGGGATGTAGGAGTTAGTGTGTGCGCAGAGGGTGGCTCAAGATTCGACATTAAAGAGTTCTGCGATTTCGAATTGGATGACTGACTAACCAGCGTGGTGGCCATGGAATATGTACTTCCGTGGCTGATCGACGGAGTGATCGTGACGCTCGAATTACGATTGGTATATTTTTCAGTGCCCGGCCGGAGCGTGGCAGAATCCGAGATCCCAGCGTCACAGGATTCTCGGAGGAGGTGAATGAAATATGGCCCCCATCTCCTTGCCAGAATGCGAGAGCTGACGGGTATACGTTCACCTCCCAAGGCCTGAAGTTCCATATCTGCCGTCTCCACAAATGACGACATGAATTTTCCCAGTTCGTCCGAAGCGGAAGAGAACGGCCTCCCACCGGACGTCAACTGAATTAGTTTCGGCTGGAGAGATGCCGGAACAGCAGGAGCGCTGTTCGACACATAGCCGGAAGTTGGCGAGGTCCTGCAAGGGTTGTTGTATAGTCCAAACGCCTCCAACTCCACCAGGCAAATGTGCGAGAAATTGATCCTGCGGTGATTGTAGTCTTCCACCAGACTTCGCTTCCGATGGCCAAGGATCACAAAGGCGCTTCTCCTGTCCCAGAGCACACCACGGTTCCAGCTGCCGTGGCCAAAAACGGCTCCACCGGCATCGATGCGGCCCCACGTGAGCGTCTTGAGATCAAGAGCCCACAGTGCGTATTCCTGCTTCGAGGATGTGAGGTACGTTCCGCTGACCACGAAATGTCCGTTGATAACTCCGCCGTTGGGGAACCTCAAACCAGGAGGCGCCGCCTGACCGTACATGGGCTTCTCAATCAACCTACCGTCAGGCAGACGTATCTGTAGCTCCAACTTGACGTCCAGGAAGTTGTAGTTTGAGTATATGAGCATGGGGCAACCCTGGCCTTGTGAGTAGTCCGATGTTGATTGCCTTTTCTCTTTCCCTTCGGAAGCAGATCCGATTTCTGCAACGTCCATTCCGATCAATGGCGCGGCAACACTCCGGTACGCACCACAGCTTCTCCCAAAGGGGCTCGTGCTGGTCCACTTTAGACTCCGGAAGTTGAACACGCTGATCTGTTCAATGTAATGGTTGGAGCTGTCTTGTCCTCCAACAATGATCATTTCCGCGCCCCCAAACCCATCGATATCGACACCGATCGTACCCTGATGTGGATTGGAAGAGGGTGGATTGTGATGTATGGCTGATAACGGGGCGTTTGCGGATGTGAAATAGGCGCTAGAGGGCAAAATCGCCGCGCAGTGGGCATAGCGTCCTTGGGGGGGATCGCTCGCGGGAATACGAGTCCATTTCCGCGAAGGCACATCGAAGATGTGTATATCCGACATCACCACGACCTCCGGTTGTGCGTCCTGAGCAGCAGCATTGGCGCTCACTGAGGGCTCTCTGGAAGACGGAACTGGAGACATGCCTCCATAGCAGACCAATTTGGTATCCCCGAGGGCGCATACGCTGTGAAAGTAACGAGGCGGAGGTATGTCACCCGTCGCGTCGATCTTCGACCAGTGCCGTCGTATCAAGTCCAGCTCGTACAGGTCAGACGTCAGCTGCGGACGGGTCCTCGATAGCACACGGCCACCAAAGACGTACAGTTTGTCGCCCAGAATCGTCGTAGTAGCACCCACGAGAGGGGGAGGCTCTCTCCCTGTCGTCCTGCGTACATTGCATACCAGCCCGGATAAGTTGATGGGCCCCGTCTGCTGATTCAAAGCAGGAGACGTTCCCGCAGCCGCATTGGGAGCACCCTGCGGTACTGAGAGCTCCTCCCTACCGGTGTCGACATGGCCCAAGACCGACTGACTTCGACTCATGTTGACACTGCCCACCAGGAGTGGTCCAACGGTCAGATCCCACGAGGCCAACCAGGACCGCGCAATTCAAGGACGGGTGGTCTGATTTCCCTGAGAGGACGCCTCAGAGCAGGACGAACCGCCAAACTCTGAGCAAGCACTAACCCCAACCCCTGATCTTTATGTTTATTCCCTATCTAGCGATGCAGACAGCTCTCGGTTCGGAGGTACGGCATTCCACCTGGAAGAGCGAAAGGTCGAAGGAGGATCCTGAGACTCGAACGTGCGTTATGTCTATCGTATCAAATCGAAAGGCGGCGTTCGCAATGTGTAAGCGCGGAGGTTTAAGGGACGAGACGCCGGCAAGGCCCCCTGCTTCGGCCTGAATGTTCGGGAGGCGGACCGGGCAGGTGTTTCGAAACGAGTCGAAGATCCCTGTTCACAGTCGGCTTCTCGAAAGGGGAATCCTACCTCACAAATGTGCAGGTAGAGAGCCCTGGCAAGTGGTACAGGTAGCAGGTACCCAGGTAGAGATAAGGTGAACCGAACACGGGGGCGGAGGTGGTGTGCGGGATCGTATGGCACTCCGCGCTCTCGGGCACCAAAGGCAGCCAGTCCGGCAAGGGTTCCGTCGATTTATTTTATTTTGCTCCTTCTCGGAGTGCAGACACCTAGCAGCTGCAATCGCCAGTGAGAGGCGAAAGGAATCAGCGAAGATCATGCTACAAGGGCCATGCGCGAAAAGGGGACAGAGAGACGCGGGCGAATCTCGCCGCGGAGAGTACATACTTACAGAACCACCGGTCGGTTTGCAATCCAACGAGCCAGTCAGTCAAGACTTGTGTGTACTGTACACGACTATCAGAGGACGATGTGCCGATTCAGCGCGACACATGAACTGTGCTGCCAGTGCTGGGCCGCGAGGCTCTGTGCCCTCAGTGCACGGGGAACCACATATGTTCCAGGTTGTATCGATCGAGTCACGGTCCGGGCCCCGATGTTCACCGACCGACACAAACCGTCCCGCAGCGACCGGGGAAACAGGCCTCTGGGTCCCGAACCAGCAAGCTAAGAAATATGGGGATCCGGGGAAAATAGTAGTAATGTTAGTCTGGCCTCACGCAGGCGCCGTAACCGGTTCGAAAGGGAAGAGTGCGGAGCAAACGAGAAAGGAAATTTGGTCAGATCGATCGATAACCGCGGCCGCGTAACTACTTACAGGGAGAGAGAGCGAGCTGCAGCACACCGCCCACGCGCTAAGCAACGACTACCGCAGGCATGGTAGCCGAACCTTTGAAGTTCGGGGCAGGGTTACGGGGATTAACTGCTGCAGACTCCTCTCCGTCCTAGAATAGTTGACGGACAAGATAAAAATAATAACCGCTACTGCAGATTCAGGGATAGTAGTCACATCCAACCCGGGGAGAGGATTGGCCGCCTTAGCTCCTCAGGCAGCGAGTCGTCGGCGAGACAGCCATGGATTAAAGAAGGCCCGCGCCGTCTTGGCAGGGCCGAGCCGACCCGACAAGCGCAGCCGAGCCGGCGACGACGCAGGGACGCCTCGCACCGCGCTTACCATGCTGAGGCATGTCTAGTGCCTGACCTTAAAAAGACGCATTATTAACACGCTCCAGTAGAGGTCGTCCCGACGCGGATATGAGCGATTCGCAGTACAACGTGCGATGTTGAGGGACATACACAGTGTGGGTCTTAAGTCACGTTCGGAACTTTGCGAGCTGCATATCGATCTCAACAGACGCTACCACATGTATGCATGATCGACATCGCCCTACCAAACAGTTACAGGGACTTGCGCGGTAGATTGTTACGTAAGGCATGGTCGCCGGGATGAGTATCCTTGGCCATTGTGATGTACAGTTGTACAGTACAATACAGTACAACCTCGATCTTGCGTCCGACACCTAGCGGGGACGAAGGCGCACGAGGTCCTCTGAAAAGAGAACATGCTTATTTCACAATTCCATTGCTAGACGTAAAGTAGCCGTCGACATACAGGACGCGCATAATAGGTATCAAAAGACTGCCAACCGACCCATGCCATTACATGACTTTAGTTGCTTTTCAATCCATCGTTCAACAAATTTACTCCTTCTTGAGGGTGGTGTAACGGAGGTAACTGTCGCACAAAGCAGTCAGCATTGATCTCCACAGAGACTCCTAGCTCCAAGAAGGGGGAAACTTACGGCTTAACCTCGCGGATTTCACCGAACTTCTTCTTGGCGTCCTCGGTGGAGACGGTGGGAGGGACGACAACGTCGTCACCGGGCAGCCAGTTGATGGGGGTGGTGACACCGTTCTTGTCGGTGGTCTGGAGAGCGTCAATGACACGGAGGACCTCCGCGGTGTTGCGGCCGGTCGAAGCGGGGTAGGAGAAGATGAGACGGATCTTCTTGTTGGGGTCGATGATGAAGACGGAGCGGATGGTCAGAGCCAGGCCTGAGACGGGGTCAGCGTCTGCGAGAACGGAGCATCTACGCGGAGAGGAACGAGTATCATACCCTTCTGGTCGACGTTGGTGGTGTCATCGTAGTCGATCATGTCGTACAGGTAGGCGACCTTGCGCTCCGGGTCGGAGATGATGGGGAACTTGAGGTTGGAGCCAGTGACCTCGTCAATGTCCTTGATCCACTCGCGGTGGGATTCAAGGTTGTTGGCGCTCTGGATACCCGTCAGCGGTGTTCGTTTCTCCGGCCATCAAGAGACTCTCTCGACGTACCAGACCGATCAGCTTAACGCCACGGGCAGCGAACTCGGGCTCGAGCTTGGCGAAGGCACCGAGCTCAGTGGTGCAAATGGGGGTGAAGTCATCCTGTAGAGATTCCAGTCAATTGCACGCTCGCTTGATGGGGAGAATCGGTATCGGAGGAGGTGGTGACGAACCGGGTGGGAGAAGAGGACAACCCAGTTGTTGCCAATGAACTCGTGGAAGTTGATGGGACCGTTGGTGGTCTCAGCATCGAAGTTGGGGGCAATGGAGCCCAGACGGAGACTGCGCAGAAGCCCGTCAGCTTACTTCTCGCGGCGTCGATGCCACGACGAGGAGTCGAAGACTTACGGGACACGCTGTTCCTGAGCCATTGTGAAGTGAGATGGATGTGTAAGGTGCTAAAGGCGCGGAAGATAGGAAAGGTAGGAGGGGTATCTGAGAGGGCAGAGAGGCTGGCGATGGAAAGCAGAGGATGGATTGATGATGAGGATGAGACGACAGGAACAAGGGACGAGAGGCGACGATATAAAAGAAGCTCACTGCCTCCCCTCGTCCGCTCGACGGCCCCTCGCACTCCACTGCACGCCGCGGTCGCCTGCACGTTGATGCTCCGCTGCCATCATCCCCTCATCCCACCTGCGATCACGCAATCGCTCACCGCCCGCGGCAGAACGGCTCCCATTGGCCCCCGGTGAGGCCATCCATGGTGGGCTGTTTAGCGCATCCCTGCGCGCACGCCTGGCCCCTCTTGTTCGCCCTGCGCGCCGCGGTCCTCGAGGGTCTTTCGGACGAGTCGTGTGGGAGGCTTCTCGATGCGCGTTCTGTTCCGGAGCACAGCGAAAAAGGGACCGGACTACATCAAGGGACTGCCACGGGGGGTTAGCTTTTTGTCACCGGACTCCAGGCACTGCTAGGACACCCGGACGTTTGCTCTCGTCTCGTCCCTCTCGTCTCATCTGCACATCCTTTCGCGCCATCCACCACCCCGATATATAGAACGCTCGTCGAGCGCCAAACGGCGCAAACTCAAGCCTCTCTTCCCCGAGAGAGTCGGCCGAATGACTCGCATCCAGGCACGGCTCGGCCGACTAGCACATCCGCCCGAACGCCAATGAATGCTCCTGGAGATGGCGCAATCGGGCATCTGTCCTGTCCATCTGTCCGTATGGACACCGAGGGAGAGAAAAAAAAAAAAGACTCTTACAGTGCTGCCCATTTTACGAGAGAGGGATTTTCTGGGAGCTAGGGACTGAGCGTCTCCCGTCGGGCCGTCGCGGGGGGAACAGAGGGGTCACAGGTGAGAAGTAAATGCGTCCCACATGCGGGCCGTCTCTAAATTTCATTATTATCCTAATACATAATATCTATTAGACACTCTATGTCCATGGCCTTGAAAAAGCGTATTCACAAGTTAGGTATAGTTCCCATCACGTCCAGGATGGGAAGAGGGGAAGGGGTATGCAAAAGTTAGTGGTTTCCAGCACCTGCAGCCCCGCCCGCATGTGCGTGTACATCATAGACGCAGGAAGCGCCACCAACCCGGGGACTTCTCGTCGGGGACCTTAAGGCCCGCTAGCGTCCGTCCTCGCCGACTGGTCTCTCGCGTCGGTGGGTACCTCGAAACCTCCCCAGGTACCTGACTAGGCATGTAGGTGCTGAGAACTCATGCTGGCCTCAGGCCCATGAAAATTCCTGATTCGTGAATTCTCTCGGAGACCATGAGATTCATGTCGCGTGAGCATGGGCATGATATATCATTATGTTTTCTCATATATTTTTTTGACATAGCCGTCACCAGGGCTCTGCAGGGAATGGAGATCGGAGGTACGTGTTCGGGATCCCGACCCTGAAAAGCCTGGCTTCCAGCGGCCATGGAGGTCGGCCCGGTTATCCATTTCCGAAGAACGGGACATACGGATGACAGAGCAGATCTCTCGGTGCGTCTACTGCTGATGCAGAAGTTCCTGTACGCAGTCAGCAAACAGTGGGAGAGGTCAGGAAAATGAGCCACAGACACTAGCGAACTTGCTCCTCGCGCGGATCTTGGTTCCGTAGAAGACAAGAACCCACGGAACCAGCGTCAGAAGAGCACCCTTGTTGGTGTCAGTGAGAGACAACACAAGAAAACCAATGAATGGGGTCATACGATTCCGCCCAGGAGACTTGACGCAGCAGGGTATCCAAGGTTATTGAACATGGCGTTTGTCACCAGCGGGAACACTCCACCCAGGAGATTTCGACCTAAATGATCACTGTTAGGAAAGACCAGATAAAGGCCAAGAACAGCGAGTCGGGGAGCGCGAGCTCACAGCAAGACTGAGCAGCCAGAGCGGAGCTGGCGTATCGATGATACGTGTCGGCGAGATAATTGAAAACCGCCAGGTAGATGGAGAAAATCCCCATCGTCGCACATCCAACAGCTAGCGACGGCACGATCCATGGAATGGACGGGAAGGACGTCCAACCGAACCAGAAGAGGCCGGCAGGCATCATGATCGACTCAATGCAGCAAAAGTATAGTCGTCCTTCTGGAGTGGCGGACATCTTGCCAAGCCTGCGCGCAAGCTTCTCCTGGTAGATGCTCAGGATAGTTGCAAGAATCGACCCGACGCACATAGCTGGTATTGATTAGCATCAGCCGTGCAGCCGCGATCGAGGTATAGATGAGTCAGCACTTACCCGTAAACACGGCTCCAGCCTGCTCGGTATTGAAGTGATGGTTGGTTTCGAAGACAAGCGGAATGGAGCCGAACTGCAGGTAGAGGACAGCCCAGCTGAAAGAAACCCAGAGGGAGAAGAAGAAGACCACTGGCTCCGTGAAGAGTAGATCTATTGCATGGTATCAGTCATTACTGTCTAAGAAAGGGAGGTAATCTGTTGGGGAACATACGGAACGGCCGGTAGCAGGATATACCGATCATCTTGGCCAGAGACTCCCGCTCCTCGTCACTCTTGACCTTCCACCTGATGCGCCGCACGCGCTGCTTTTCCGCAGATTCCCCAGCCGGCATTAGGACGCCGTAATAGCCTGCCTTCTCCAGCTCCTCGTAATATTTGTTGAGTAGCCTGGCCTTCCGGCTCAGAAGGACGCTGCCGCGGGTCTCTTTGAATAGGACAAATATCACCGCCACAAACACAGCAGAAGCAATCGCATGGGAGTAATATACCCATCGCCATGTCGTACGCTGCACGATGATGCTTGACAACATCGGACCCAGCCCCGTACCGAAGAGCGCGGCTCCCGAGAACAGGGCCATGGGCGTGTTCCGGTCTTCAGCGTGATAGATATCGCTGATGACACCGCCAACCATGGTGGAGAAGGTCGCTGGGAAGAAACAAAGGTCAGCTTGACACCAAGATCAACGCCATCAACCGTTTCTAGACGTACATCCTCCCACACCCTGGAAAAACCGCGCGACAAGCATCCCCGCAAAGGAATTGGTGGCTCCACATCCGATCAGACATACTATCCGCAGAGCATCGCTGTTAGCACCACTGCTAGTATCCAGGGAGATCCGGTGCCGAGCACGGCTCCTGTACTCACCAGTGAAAAGGATGCCACTGGATACAAACATCGGCCTCCTCCCGTTGATCTCAGAGAACGGGGCCAGGACCATCGGCGCGATCGCGAATCCTATGCAGAAGACGGTGATCCCTAGGTTGCACACCACATGGCTCACGTTCCACCAGGGGCTCAACACCGGCGTCGCGGGGGCGTACTCTCCTGCAGAATAGCCAGCCAATGCGGTGACAGCGCACGAGATCCATGTTATCACTGTCTTGCGGGTGCTGGACCAGAGGAACGGCGATGTGTACGGCTTCAGATCGGGGCATTCTGGCGGCGGCGATTGGCCAGGTTGCGGAGGCGACGAAATGCCTGCGGGCGTGGGTAGCGGAGTCTCGAACGTGAGATACAGATATTCTATCTCCTGTGGCTGGGATGTGTCCCCTGCCTTCTCCGTTATCCCATGGCCCTCCTGCGGTTCTCTTCCAACAACCGTGATCTCTGTGGTCCCCGAGCGTGCACTGTCCTCCGGACTCAGCTCCCGAGAGCCGCGCGGAGCTTGATCGCCTTCTGTGGGAGTTGTCATCTTCGCGGGTGGTCTCCAGACGGCAATAGTGCACGGTCTCCTGGGACACAGATACCCATGGACAAGAAAGAAAAAAAGTGACTTCCTGTCGACTATATATGAAGGGTCTTCACCGTTCTACAGACGCCTCGGCCCGTGGCGGGCCACGGCGATAGCCCCGGGGGGCCCCAAGCTCTGTCGGATATCTATCAGAGAGTGGGGAAGACAGCTGCTCGAGCCAGGGATCTTCAACGTTCTTTACCGAAAGGGCGTACCGAGCTCCATCGACGGCGCACTGCTTACAAACCTGTAGATAAGGAACGCACGCCGACTGCTTCTCCGAACAGGACCCAGAGAAAACAAAAGTTCGGTACTAATGACAGGGCTGCAGGAGATATATTGTTCTGCTGACGAGAGCCTCGACCAGGGGTCTTGATACGAGAGATTTTCAGTGGACGAGTCCAACAAGGCGCGTCCTTTTTTTTTTTCGCGCCTCAGGATCTCTACCCTATCTCCCCGGCGGTGACCAGCTTCTGGCGGAAATCGGGAAGCACGGCACCACAACTTTCGGCAGAGTCGTCAACTTAGCTAGGGAGCTCGTCCGTCAGGTCAAAGCCCGTGTGTCTACGCCGCAGAAGGAAATGGAGATGCTTGGATTACAAATCTGCCTTCTGTTATCGAGTTCTTCTAGAACTTTTCTGGCTACCTTGTGCGGGGTACCACGTCACGTCCATCAGTACTCCATACTCTGTACCTAGGTCTTTACCTAGGCAGGATATGAGTCAAACGAGCAGCGGGATTGAAGTTTCAGCAGGAAGTTTCTAAGCTTTCGGAAGCTGCCACCGGCGGAGTACCAAATGGCCCCCACTACTTAGTTATGACCGACAGATCTACGTGCACTCTACTATCACAGGACATCCCTTGCAAGGCCTGTTTCACATTATGCAGGGTTTTTATCGAGAGGCTACTCCGTACCTTACTTGCAAATTCTGTTATCGTTCTCCATTGGCTGGAATGTCTGGAATACCAGCTGGACAAGCGCTTTACTTGCCGCCTCGTCGCTTGATAATTGCGGCTCCCGCTACGGAGGTACAGTAGTTCCTCTTTTGTCTGGAAGGCGTCCGAGAATTTTCCACCGATTGCGAGATCATGTCCGGAGACATTTAACTGCAAAAGTTTAATGTACGTCGAGATGGCAGACGTGCTGCATCCTGCTTGCCTTCTTCTTGAATGATGACGATAGCGGCAGATGAAGAGGATACCATTCATTTCCTCCACGGTCGCTCGAGTCAGCCCTGAGATGCTATTGGAACCTAAGCAGCAGCTTTCCATCGCCCAAGAGCTTCATGGCTATGCACTGACTACGGAAATTGAACGATGATTATATCGGGGCTGTGCATCGCAGTAAGGCTGTGGTCGGCCAGCACGTGTCGCTCGAAGAAGTAGAGATTCGGTTCCAACAGCGCAGAGACCATATGCAGAACTAAGTACTCCACAATTCCGATGCACCACAGAAACATGTTGACCTCTTGTGGACAGTATATGGTATATTCCTGCCTGTTGACCTGTCCACAATTAAAACTAGTCTCATGCAGCGATGAAGATGCGGATGCTCCATCCCAGTACCGTTCAGTGGCCCACGGTTTCCACGTAATTGTCGCCATTAATGGAAGTGTATTGGAAAAGTGGCCGGTGACTAGATCATGAGACTGGTACTAGGTAAGAAGATGAGGCAGTGTTGGTGATTATTGGCCGCATCGGCTTCAGCAGCGACAAGGCTGACAACCATTCACAATCCAGGCAATGCATGACAACCCAACTATGCTAACGAGCAGGGTCGAACGAGGCGATGCGCATTAGTGTCGCAGACGCAAGGCTGTAGAGGTCTCTCCAGCGAAGAATATTTACGAACAAATGTCTTAAGCAGAACATGGTTTCTTAGATGATCGATCCCATCCCCTGTTTCATTTCTCCCAAGTCAGCATAACACTTTTCAGAAGAAAATGACCGACCCTCTTTCCTTGTCCGGTACTGCGGTTGGCATCGTCTCGTTCGGACTGACTGTTTGCCAACATCTTGTCGAGTACTGCAGTTCGGTAAAGGGTTGTGACAAGGAGGCGAGTAGTATTGCCAACAAAGCCAATGGACTACAGTCAACGCTTAATGTGGTACGAGAACTTGCTGCAAAAGGAGACTTGGAGGATAATCCGGTATTTGCCGATGTTCTGAACAAGGTCATCACATGCGAAGAAGGTATACGTGAGCTCGAGGCACAGCTCAAGATATGCATGGGGGGCCTTCAGCCCATCAGCTACAGCAGGACTGATAGTCTGCAGGAGAAAATTCGTACACACGGGAGGAAGGCCTTGTATCCATTCCGACGCGGTGGTCTGCTATGTCTGAGAGATACCCTGGATGGTATCCAAGCAGACCTCGATACTTCAGTACAAGTGTGCGTTTGATGGACTGGCAAAATAGTTGACCTGTTGGAAGGAAGGCTAACTTTTCATTGTCTAGTGCCTTGTTAATCTTCGCGTCCTTTTCAACAGCTCTGTCTACAGATGTGAAAAACATGCATCAAGAGATATCATCTGATATAGGTTCTGGCATGGTTGTTGCTCAACAGACATTACCTAAAATCCAGGGCACTGCTTCAGAAATCTTGGTAAAGATGGCGGAGAGTGAACAGAGACTGAAGGAATTGGTGAAGAAATTGGTCAGAGTTACTAAACCAATTTCAGTTCTAACATAAAATTACAGATATCCACGATCAAAAGCTTAGAAAAGCGCGTTATTCTCGACCCGATGCTACATCGGTCACTCTGCGACCAGCAACAGCAGCTACAGGCTGAGACACAATGTGAACTACGCTATACAAAGCATGGAACTCTGGTGACTTCGAGATTATACAGACAGACAGCGAGCCACATCTTAGATTGTACTTGTTCGCGGCGCACATACATGGCCCAATCTTGGTCTTCGATCCGCCGAAGGCGATTTTACCAGCTACAGATAAGCTCCCACGATCGCTCATGTCCTCTATATAGATTTGCTCGGAAAGCAGAATATATAGAGACTGGAATCAATTTTTGCAGCAGTTACCTGAGGTTCTCACTGCAGATCGCACTGTCCATGACAAAAGGAGCTGGTGGCTTTTCAATTGGCCCTCGACTGAACGTTCGAACTATTGTCCCTTATGATTCACCTGCGTTTGATTGCCTTAATCAAATCTTCAGTAGACGCTGGGTCCCCAACTACGACTTCGATGAGTTCCTGGAGTCTGCATTACAGCATATACTTGATCTGTTCAATGAAGGCAGCTCCAACTGATCTGACTCCAGACGGACGGACGCTTCTGCACGTAAGGGCTCTTGACGCTAAATTGAAAAGAAGAGACTAAAATTCTATTTAGCATACCTGCCTTCATTCACGCCGACTATGGGAAAGGGGTTAAAAGCAAATCTCGGATACTCAAATGGTTGATCGATGCTGGCGTTCCTCTAGACGAGGAAGACAACCATGGTAGAAATTCCTTCGACTACCTGTTCCGCTCTCTTTCCCTAGCCAGTTTCTCTCTGGACGAAGGGCTCGCCCTCAGTCTGGTGATGGTTAGAGGTGGCGGGTACCCAACTGAGCGCTCTGATATCTTGCCAGGGGAATTTTCCAATTACTTACAGCTACTTTGCTCTATCGAAGAAAAAAGCGACGAAGGTCAGATTAAAATAATACCATTAAGAGGCAATGATGTACTGATTGGATCTAGAACTATCCTCGTCTGATCTTGCAGAAGCGATCCTCTCTCGATCAGAGAAGGAGCTCAAGGACGTAATTTCTAGCAATCACAACGCCGTGAATTTGAACATTGGGCCGAACACAGCCCTTGGCCTATCTGCGGAATGGCCTCAAGGCATTAAGATACTGCTAGAGGCAGGAGCAGATATCAATCAAAGAGACCTTAATGGAAAATTGCCGATCGACAGAGCATGTGAAGTACAGTGCCTCCCATCAGTGCGCTTGTTGTTGGAGGCTGGATGTAGCCTGGATGGTTATGATGATATCTGCCTCGGAATTAGTCCTTACATGCGCGACTATAATGAAAGTATTACAATGACTATTATAGTTGGGCTGGCTGAAAGACGGCGGCGGCTCCAAAAACTCGCTGAAGAAAGATTACCCGAGGAGATTCTTGACCAGCTCCGTCTCCAGAAGGACCGGCTTCCTGACCGAGAGGCATCAACCATATATGCTGCATTGATGGAGAACAATGTTCCAGTGGAGCCAGCTCTGAAAGTCACGCAGAAAGATGGTTCCTCCCTCTATCATCGCTGCTCGATGACCTGCCGGGTCGCAGACCAGCTCTATCAAGCAGGCTTTCGTGACATTGATGATGCCAATAACAGTCAAGAGACACCTTTGATGAGCGTTGGAAAGTGGTCTGGCTTGTTGGAAATCTTTTTCGATCACTTGGAATATGCACAGTGGTTAATTAACAAAGGTGCTAACAGCTACCAAAGGATGCCTCGCTCTACAGCTTCAGTTCTGCACCAGCTATGTGCAAGTACGGGGTTTGAATTGGGATTTCTGTATCATCGAAACAAGTACAAGTTCAGTCGTGGCACACGATGTCATGATTTTCTGCTAGAAATGTTGACTGCAGAAGATACAGACGAGTGTCTTTGCTCTTGCTCGCTCCGTGGATGCCATACTGTGACAGAAATGCTGCGTTCCATGTTTCAAACCTTAGAGATATGGCAGATCAATAGGAAAGACGAACCATGGCTAAATATGGTCTTGTTAGTCTTGGACTATCTCGGTCCAGTACTTACTAGGAATTCAGTCGTTTGTCGGGCGATTATCCGGTTCATGACTTTCAGTGATATGGAGCTCACGCACACATGCTGCCGTTGTGGTTTTGACACGCTCTTGGAAGATCTCGACAGGGAGGAAATAGAGGAAATCCGCGAGGAAGAGCAGCCGATGCTCGAAGAGCTTGAAGAGCTAGTAGCTGAGTTTGAGGAAAAGTACGACGAACTCGGACAGCCATTGAGGGATTTCCTGCTAGGATACTGGATGACTCGGATGGATGAATATCGCAGCCGGAATGATGTGCCTGATGAGGATGAGATACGACGGATTCGAGAGCTGGGTGTGACGCTTTTCTGATACCGCCGCAGTTGGGTTTCCCTCCCTTTTCGTTTCCCCCTTACTCCTCTTTTGGAACATCGTCGAGTGACAATGAATCTTAAGTATTTATTATCATCCGTTACTTAGTATCACTCCCTGATACCAGGAAGCGAATGGACGAGGGATACACAGTCTGCGAAACTCCTTGAAAATATGGTACATACATACGATAACTGTCGTGGCATCTGTTTCAACCTATTATCTCCCCTATATAGAAATTATAAAACCCGTATCCTAGACTGAACACACCGGAACATGAACAGTCAATCAAAACAGTCTAGCTCACAACCCACACTAACTTATTCCACATCGTTATCAATATGGGTTCTCGCGAGAATACTCTAGACATGGTCCTCCCTGACTTGAAATTCCGGTGAATTAGGCTCGGATGGCTAATCTATCTTTACATTATCCAATCGGAAGCATCGGTACGCCGATATTGTGATGCCTCAGGCCTCCGACTCTCGCGGGACCCGGCTCGCCGCCAGGCCCACGTGACCGACGTACCCCGACGCGTGTGCCCCCGCGGCACCGGGCCGCGCCGGCGCCCCCCGACCCGGACCTGCAGCCGCTCGTGTCGTGTCGCGGTGAGCTCCTGTTTCCAGAACGCCTCCCATCCTCACCTCACCTCTCCTCGACCTTTCGCGCGCGGTGTCCAACGTCTTCCAACACAACACCACACCGCCAGTTTACCAGCAGGACTCGATCTGCTCCTTGCGATCCAGTCCTGAGCTTTTGAAAAAGAAAACAAAAGGAAACCGTCAAGCGCAAAGCCAATCGATTCGCCGACCACCGCGCGCGCGCGTCTTCCAAAACAAAATCCCTCAACCTCAATCGCAGCCCCTTATCGATCAATCAATATCAATTAGCTAGCCCTCATCTGTCGCGTCCTCGCCTCATCAAACCCTAAAAAAGGAAATAAATCAAAATGCCACCCAAGCGCAAATCCACCGCCTCCGAGTCCGCCGCTGCCACCACCGCCGCCGCGCAACAACAACAACAACAACAACAACAACAACAACAACAACAACAACAAAAAGACGGGAACGAGAAGAACGAGAAGAACGACAACAACAATCCTCCTACTACTTCCAACGCGGACAACAAAGACAAAGACAACAAAGACAACAAAGACAACAAAGACAGCAAGGACAGCAAGGACAGCAAGGACAAGGATAACAAGGATGCGTCCACCGCGCCCCCCGCGGCCAAGCGGGCGCGCAAGCCCGCCGCCGCGCGCGTCGAGACGACGGCTGCGGCGAGCAGGCCCAAGAGAGGCCCCAGTGAGAAGGAGATGAGGCGCGTGAGGGCGAGCAGGCAGGCTGCTTCTACCACTGGCACTGCCACTACTTCTACTACTGCTGCTGCGACTGCTGCGGCGCCGTCGAAGAAGAGGAAGGCTACGACGACGGCCAAGGACGCTGCTGCTCCTGCGGCTAAGAAGGCGGCGACGGCAGCGACGGCAGCTGGGAAGGGAAGAGGTGCTGCTAAGCCTGCTAAGGCTGGTACTACTGCTGCTACTACTCCTACTGCTGCTGCTGCTACTGCGACGGAGACGCCGAGCAAAGGGAAGAGGGGACGGCCGCGCAAGGAGACGGGTGTGGCTGCGAAAGGTTTGTAGAGTCTATCTATCATCTCTATCTTGATTTGCTCTGTCTTGAAGCTGACGCTTGATAAAGAATCCACCGCAGGCGCTGCCAAGACCGAGACGAAGAAGCGCGGACGGCCCCGCAAGTCGGACGTCGGGCCTGCCAAGGGCAAGGCGGACCTGTCCGACGAGATCCCGGAGATCGAAATGGACGAGGAGGAAGACGACGACGGGCGCTCCTACTGGCTCATGAAGGCGGAGCCCGAGTCGCGCGTGGAGAAGGGCGTGGATGTCAAGTTCTCGATCGACGATCTGGCCGCGGCGAAGGAGCCGGAGCCGTGGGAGGGTAAGTCAAGCACACACATATCTTTCCCTATGTCGACTGATGCTAATGTTGCTGCCAGGTGTCCGCAACGCTGTCGGTAGGTTGCTTTCCTTCTTTAGATAGAATGGACAGTCTCTTACGCGGAAGCAGCACGCAACAACATCCGGGCGATGAGGAAGGGCGACCTTGCCTTCTTCTACCACTCCAACTGCAAGACCCCAGGAATCGTGGGTATCATGGAGATCGTTCGGGAGCACTCCGTTGACGGTGCGTATCCTAACCCCTTTCTTTTGCGCAATAACAAGACAAGCTAACACGCGACTCAGAAACCGCCTTCGACCCCAACCACCCGTACTACGACCCCAAGTCCAGCCGCGACAACCCCAAGTGGGAGCTGGTCCACGTCGAGTTCCGGCGCAAGTTCAAGAAGATGGTGACGCTGGACGAGCTCAAGTCGCACGCCAAGCCCGGCGGGCCGCTGGAGAAGCTGCAGGTGGTGCGGCAGAGCCGGCTGAGCGTGACCGCCGTCAGCCGGAAGCAGTGGAAGTTCATCCTGGGGCTGGCCGGGGAGGAGCCGGAGGGCGAGCAGAAGTCCGAGAAGTCTGGCGACGAGAAGAAGGCTGAGGATGCCAAGCCCGCTGAAGGGGCTGCCGATGGTAAGGAGGGCCAGAAGGAGGCGGCAGCGGGTCAGACCGAAGCGACGGCCAGTGGTGAGGGGGAGCGTAAGGAGGCGACCGCTGGTGCGGAGGAAGCCGAGAAGAAGAAGAAGGACGAGGCGTAAGGAAGACCCGTGGACCGGGATTCGGGTGGTATTATTGTGTGTTCCTGTATTTCTAGATGGCGTTTAATGGATGCTGTTTCTCTGTTTTCATCGACCGTCCTCCGGCTCCGGCCGCAGAGCGTAGAAGCGCACGGGGAAGAGGCCGAGGCTCTTGGGGAAGCCCAGCTGCTCCTCGGTCCTGACGAGGGCCATGCCGGCCTGGCGGAAGAGGGCGCGGAACTTGTGGTCGGTGCGGGTGACGCTGCTGTCGAGCTCGTCGTAGATGTCCTCGCCGGTCGAGACGTTCTCCTTGACGACGACGACGCCCGACGGGGTCAGCGCCCCTTTACAGCGCTTCAGGTACTCGACGAGCTGCGCGTCCGTCAGGTGGCCCACGCACCACTGGTTCCAGATGAGGTCGTACTTCTTCTCGGGCACCCAGCTCTCCAGGCCCGTCACGTAGACGTCGCCCACTTTGCCTTCTTTCTTGAGCGGGCCCTCGCGCACGACGCGCGCGAACTTCTCGACGGGCTCGACGACATCCACCACCTCGCAGGCCTGGCTGAGAAAACCTTCCGTGACGCGCCCGATGCCCGCGCCGCAGTCGACGCCCCGCGGCAGCTTCGTGCCCGCGGGGGGCATGATGCCGGGCAGCAGGCGGCGCAGCCGGGCCAGGAAGGCCGCGGAGCCGCGCAGGTCGACGCGCGAGACCTGGGGGAAGCCGCCCAGCATGCTATTGATGTTGGCGTCGACCGAGTTCCAGTAGCGCAGCGACGCGGTGTGGTCGATGTGCGAGTCGGGGGCGTCGTCGGCCATGGTGCTGTGGCACTCGTCTGGCAGAGGGGATGGACGGGCTGCAACGCGGGGAGAGAAAAGGAAAAAAGAAAGGAAAAAGAAGGCCTGGAAAGAGCAGGTGTATCCGACCGGCGGGGCGGCGCGTTTCCCCGCCCTGTCGACAAACTCCCCTCACCACCGAAGCATCCCCTCAAGCTTGTCGCCGTCTCGCCCGGGCTGGGGTTTTTCTCTCCTTATATCTATAGATATATGTCCAGCCTCGCGCCTCTCTTCTCCCGCTGGTGCTGTCGTGGTCCCGGATTCAGGCAGGTTTCTTTTACCACACTCGCCTCTCCGCTCAGAACCCCCTGCAGAAGCGTCCACAGCATGTCCGATCTCTTCGTCGAGCTGACGGCCCCCAACGGCCGCAAGTACACCCAGCCCCTGGGCCTGTTCATCGACAATGAGTTCGTCAGATCCAAGTCCGGCGAGAAGATCGCCACCATCAACCCCACGTAAGGAGCTCCAGACCTACCATCAGGTTCATGTCTGACCGTCGACAGGGACGAGTCCGAGATCACCTCCGTCTACGCGGCAGGACCGGAAGATGTCGACATCGCCGTCAAGGCCGCTCGCAGGGCCCTCAAGGACCCCTCGTGGAAGCAGCTGCCCCCGACGGAGCGCGGATATCTCATGAACAAGCTGGCGGACCTCATCGAGCAGCACCGGGAGACGCTGGCAACCATTGAGACGTGGGACAACGGTGCGCTGCGTTTTTCATGCCTGTCCTGCTGATGCTGTGGACATTGATGCTGATCGTCTGCAGGAAAACCGTATTCCGTCGCCCTGTCCGAGGATCTCACCGAGGTCATCAGCACCATCCGATACTACGCCGGATGGGCCGACAAGGTCTTTGGCCAGACCATCAGCACCACCCCCGCCAAGTTCGCCTACACCATCCGCCAGCCCATCGGCGTCGTGGGCCAGATCATCCCCTGGAACTACCCCCTGGCCATGGCCGCGTGGAAGCTGGGCCCCGCGCTCGCGTGCGGCAACACGGTCGTGCTGAAGGCGGCGGAGCAGACCCCGCTCAGCATCTTGTATCTTGCCAACCTGATCAAGGAGGCCGGCTTCCCGCCCGGCGTCGTCAACATCCTGAACGGTCTGGGAAGGGTTGCCGGCGCGGCCATCGTCGAGCACCCGGACATCGACAAGGTCGCCTTCACCGGCTCCACGGCCACGGGCCGGCAGATCATGAAGATGGCCGCGGCCACGCTCAAGAACGTGACGCTGGAGACGGGCGGCAAGTCGCCGCTGCTGGTCTTCGAGGACGCGGACCTCGAGCAGGCCGCCAAGTGGGCGCACATCGGCATCATGTCCAACCAGGGCCAGATCTGCACCGCCACCTCGCGCATCCTCGTGCAGGACACCATCTACGACCGGTTCGTCGAGCTGTTCAAGGACGTCGTCGCCAAGACCAGCAAGGTCGGCGACCCCTTCCACGACGAGACCTTCCAGGGCCCGCAGGTCACCCGGGCGCAGTACGAGCGCGTGCTGTCGTACATCGAGAGCGGCAAGGCCGAGGGCGCCACGCTCGTGGCGGGCGGCGAGCCGTGCAAGAACGTCGCCGGCGGCCGCGGCTTCTTCATCGCGCCCACCATCTTCACCAACGTGACGGACACCATGCGCATCTACCGCGAGGAGATCTTCGGCCCCTTCGTCGTCATCGCCAGCTTCCGCACCGAGGAGGAGGCCCTGGCCAAGGCCAACGACACCACCTACGGCCTCGGCGCCGCCGTCTTCACCCGCGACATCGAGCGCGCGCACCGCGTCGCGGCCGAGATCGAGTCCGGCATGGTCTGGATCAACAGCAGCAACGACAGCGACTTCCGCGTGCCGTTCGGCGGCGTCAAGCAGAGCGGCATCGGGCGCGAGCTGGGCGAGGCCGGGCTCGAGGCGTACTCGCAGATCAAGGCCGTCCATGTCAACATGGGGACGAGGCTGTAGTTGGATTCATTCCTGTTCATATTCAGACGATTTGGATAATGTATCTGTGGGGGGTTTTTTTTCCCGGGAAGTTTTCGGTTGTGACTGAAGATAGGCGTCCAATCCACAATGGGATGCGAATGTCCTGATCTGACCTGTCCTGTCATGAATCTACGATTTTTTTTCTTTTTTTTTCCCTTTGTCATTAATAGTTACGAAGGACAGCAATGATTTAACACCAAATGAATGGTATTCTTTCTTTTCTTTCCACATTCTTCCTCTGGACAAGAAAGTGCAGCCGATTAAACCAAGTACTACTAAGTATCCCCCGGTTTTTAAATCATATTCTTTGGATAATATATATATATATCTCATTACTCTGTAGGTCCTTTTTTTTTCTTTTTTGCTTAAAGCAGTTAGGTCTGATAGATAGATAGATAGATTGGTATCGATCTGTGTGTGGATCAACAACGTCGATCCATCGATCCATCCATCTATCCATTCCAGTCAGGTCAGGTGCTGCTTGGAGTGGAGTGTGCATCTCATATAGTATCTTTAAGAAGGGGCAGGACACACAGGACACAGGGACAGAAGAACCAAAAAAGGAAAAAAAAACAAGGCAGAAGACTGGTTCTCTGCAGAAAGGATGGGTTGGGTGGGTGGGGAAGAGAACTGAGCTAACTGTATGTGCAATATCATTATGGAAGGAGGAAGGTAAGGTATCAAGATCCTGTTCTGACTTGATTCAATCTACTACCTAAGGTACCTTAGGTACCTAAGGCAGGCAGGCAGGTAGGTTAGGTGGGTCAAAGTATTGTATAAAAATCTGCAAGCGGCTCTTTCCCTCCTCACTCAGACATCACTGCTTTAAAAGTGGGTGAGCTGGATGAGTCAGATGATCAGATCACCCAGTCAAGGTGATTTGCTTATCTGAGCTTATTTAGACTCTCACCCCATCTTTATTGTCAGGACTGGCCCAGGAACTAGGGGCTTAGGGCTAGGTCTCCTTGTGTGCGACTCACTGCGAAGTCATACTGACACGCACTGGACCTCGCTGCGAAGTCATCATGACTCGCATACCCATGCACCATGACTTGCATGTATGTAGTATATATGACCTTGGCCTCCTGGTGGTTTAGAAGGACAAGGATCAGCCTTGCGAAAAAAAATCCCTATCTATGATTGCTACGCCCTGGCGATAATACAGTCTTCTTCACACTATCCTTATAGATTTCCTGTCTAGAGAGACCCCCTCTCTAGCTCCTGACACTGGAGATGGAGAGCACAAGTCATTGTCAACGTAAACAATGAAGATGATCAATTTGAGGACCAAACTAGAACTCCTAGATGACATGACAAAGCTGAATGGTGATGGTTCAAGAAGACCAGAATCATGAGAGAATCTAGGCAGATGATATGTCCAAATAACTGCATGTTTCATGTGGGAGGATCGCTTTGTTCCCAGATTTTGACAGGTATAGATTTCGACAGGTATAGCAGACTTTGGTCAAGGCTTCTGCCCATAGACAAAGTAGACAAGAACATACAGATGTATCGAACGATCCTTAAGCTCATTCCGTACTTTTGCCATCAACACCTCTATCTCTGTCTGGTTCCAGCCAAGGACACGTGAAAAGAGTGCTGGTGTATAGGATTCAACAGCCATGATCTGCTGAACCTGCTGGTACCTTCCAATCTCCTTCAGCTTTGGATCCTTTGGCCATGTACCAGTTGGGACCTGTTATAGCCATTAGCTAGTTTCTAAGATTCAATATTAGAATAAGAGCAAGAGGAAGTAGTCCAAACCTTATAGACAGACTGGTGTACATTGACAAACCCAGCCTTTTCCATCTTTTCTTTCCATGTGGGTGCAGTGTCGAGGCGCTTGCCAAATTTGTTGGCAGCTATATGTATGTTTTTTTCAAGTAGCTGGCAATTCTCAGCCTTCTCAATGGTATTGTCATCAGAGAACCAGAATGCGTAGCCACCATCATATTCAAAATATCCTCCAGACTTTAGATGTTTGAATGCTTGGGCAAAGAGCCGGTCTTCATCTGCAACACACCCCTCCAATTCACGGCCATGGATAAAGTCAAATGGGGTTTGATACACCCAATCATTTTCAAAGTCATCAATCTCAAACACGCAGTTTGGAGGGACCCTATATTTTTGTCTCAGCTTTAAAAAAATACGCGGGATTGTAGAAATAGTTACCAGGGAGGTTGGATAGGGCTCAAATCAGTGCCTATCACTTGGGCAGAAGGATATTCACTATACCAACATCAGTAACTGCAAGGGGAAAAATTGGCAAGGACCAATGCTTACTCCGCAAACTGAATGGCCCAGATTCCTGTGCCAGTACCGATGTCCAATACGCGCTGAGGATTCTTGCTGATTGGTGCAAGGAAAAGATCTCCTCCCAGAAGAAGGCGATAGATGTGATGAAGAAGATCAATCCGGTCTTGTTCCTCTTCATCATTTGGCTAAGAACTGACTCAGTCACTTTCTTAACAAATGGTTTGACTGAATTGAAAATACCAGAAAACAGGCCCCTTCATGATATGCATGGTAACGACGCCCATTCTAAGAAGTAAAAATGTCAGTATCCCTGGCCTGTTGAGCAGATACGCCTTGGAGACTTACCTCATATCTATTAACCATGTCACAAGTCATCTGGTTAGCAAGCTTATGGACAAAAACAAAAAAAACAAAAAATTTATTTGCATTACTTGTAGTTTCTGATGCTTGAACTGAGGGATGACACATAGCTAGCTGTTCCAATACTATAGCTGGTTGTTAGACAAAAGCTGCAAAGTTGTAGCTTGGGCACC
>Ga0207767_1000385_pt1 | contig 31587 bp, 28 predicted proteins | sample HigsolmetaGSP17D_FD_184845 | JGI IMG/M metagenome (GOLD analysis project Ga0207767, IMG submission 184845) | High solid enriched microbial communities from the Joint BioEnergy Institute, USA - SP1-7-D (SPAdes) | ecosystem: Engineered > Bioreactor > SSF (Solid state fermentation) > Aerobic >... | reverse complement strand
CGTTACGCACCCGTGCGCCGGTCTCTAGTTCCCGAAAGAACTATACCCCTCGGCTTGCATGTGTTAAGCCTCCCGCTAGCGTTCATCCTGAGCCAGGATCAAACTCTCCATTGTAAATTATTTTGTTTGGTACGTAGTACCTGTTTTTTACAACTTCGAATTTCCTATAGCTCCATTATTCAAGGATTGACTTCGTTTTATTCGGCTATTTTTTCTTCTGTATATTTTATAATTTCAAATGAACTTCTCATCTTAGCAAAACCTCTCAGTATTTGCGGTTGCAAAGGTAAAACTTATTTTTTAACTAACAAAATTTATTTTGGTAAATTTTAAAGTTTTTATTTCAATAAGTCAACTCTTACTTTCACTCCAAAAACCCCTTTCGGAATCGGATGGCAAAGATAATACTTATTTCTAAACTCTCAAATTTATTTTTAAATAATTTTTATCACTATATAAGTCCTTATGTCAACTACAATACTACTCGTCTTTCGTATTGGGATTGCAAATATACGCCTGCATTATTCGTTTTTCCAAACTTATTTTACATTTATTTTACATTCTTTCCTTAAGTCGCTGGTACAATGGAAAATATTTTTTGAGAATTTTAGATTTGAGATGTGAGATATTAGATTTTTGACGAGAAAAGCTCTTTTTTACCGCATGAAATGATTAGACTTTTTGCTTTTCTTACCAAAAAGAAAAGTAAAATGGATACTTTTGAGTTAACTATTCGGGAGAAATTGCACAAAGCGAAACTCATTTATTCAATATAGTTAATACCCGTTGTACATTTTAAATAATTTGGGTTTTTAGCTTATTAATATTTCGATTAAAGTATGTTTTATTAATGTACTGAACCACAGTAAGTGCAGTAATTTTAGCTAGAATTCTGGTTTTAAACCCCTCAAAAGTCTTTGTATAATTACGTCTAATCATAAATTAATCGCATAGTTGAGAAAATAAAGTTTCAATTCTTTTTCGGTACTTTTTGAAGAGATAAAACTGAGGTTTATACTCTTTTTGATTGGATCTTTTCGCTGTTTCTAATCATATATTAACTTCATTAAATAAATAAATTTGAATTGTTTGCAACTAATAATCTCTATCACCAAGTAGTACTCAATCTGATAGTTGAGATTTTATATCTTTCAAAAAATAAATATCATAAACAGATGCAGGACTAATATCAATACTCTAGAAAACACATCTTAAAGAACAATCAGCATAAAGTTTATAGCCTTAAGAAGACATTTACTGAGAAGCACAAAAACCTCTATTTGGTGCACTAAACTGATTTTATTTGCAAATTTTCGAGCGTTTAATTCTTGCTATTTTACACACCTCCAATGGTATACTATCAAGTTAAATTAATTTACTTATTTTCAATCAAATGCATAACAGTTATAATACGATCTTTGAGTTTAATAATAATTTACAATTTTTAAAATATGTAGCTTTATTTATACTGGAAAATTCAGGGAGATATCCAACCCTCTCAATACTCATATCTAGAAACATAATGTTTACATTTCGATACACGAACACCGAACAAACCATACGGAACGGATATACAATGGATACAGAATGGATACAGCGCGGATACACAACCGATACAGAAAAGTGTCATTTTCGATATACACCGATACAGGAATTTAACACTTTTTAACACACTGTTTCTCTAACCACAATATAAACATAGGTTTTTTTAACCGTTTTTCACTTTAAATAATTTGAGTTTTTAGATTATTAATATTTCGATTTAAGTGTATTTTAATAATGTACTGATTCAATGTTTGTGCAGTAATTTTAGCTAGAATTCTGGTTTTAAACCCCTCAAAAGTCTTTGCATAATTGCGTATAATCATAAATTAATCACATAGTTGAGAAAAAAAAGTTTCAATTCATTTTTGATATTTTTTGAAGGGACCTTTTCGGTGTTTCTAATTGTATATGAACTTCATTAAATAAATCAATTTGAATTGTTTGTAACAAATAATCTCTATCACCAAGTAGCACTCAATCTGATAGTTGAGATTTTATATCTTTCAAAAAATAAATATCATGAACAGATGCGGGACTAATATCAATACTCTACAAAACACCTCTTAAAAAACAAACAGCATGAAGTTTATAGCCATAAAAAGACAATTGCTGAGAAGCACTAAAACCTCTATTTGGTGCACAAAACTGATGCTCTTTGCAAAATTTAGAGTGATTAATTCTTGTTATTTCACAAACTTCCAACGGCATAATATCAACGATAAAACAATTTTTAAATTCATTAAATTCTTTCGCTAATTTGAGTCGAATATTATTAATTTGCTCTGATAATCTACGTTTTCTACGATTGTAAATACTTCGCTCAATTTTACAACTTAGCACTTAAGGAAGATTTCGAAATAAATGATTTTCACTATCAATACCCATAAATTTAGCTGTTAAGACAAGACTGATGAGTTCTAAATCAAAAAGTTTAGATCTTCTACGTTGATAAATTAAAAGTGTATCTGTGGATATTTTTAGTAGAACTTCTAATATTCTTTCGTAATTTACAAGTAAGTTGTTCATTGTAAATGTTTTAAAATTAAAACAATTTACTTATTTTCAATCAAATGAACAACTTTATTATTTATTAATCAAAATGCACAACGGGTAAAACTAATATTTTTAATCATAATTTTGATTTAAGTTTTGTAAAAAATCAGCCATATCCTCAATTCGTAATTGCAGCTTACTCCCTACTTTAAGGCAGGATGAAGGCAACATAGTGGCAGTAGAGTGTATACAATACTTTTTTTGGACGGTTGAAAGTTGACAGCAATTCGTCTAAGTTCCCGATACTAAAATCAGAGATTTTCACTCGAACTGACGAAAAGTACAATTGTTTTTCAAGAGTTTTAATTTTGTTGACAGTTCGAGTTGAAAAAAAATGGTGAATCATTACACTCGAGTTTTGTATTTTCACTGTATGAAATGATTAGACGGTGATGGTTTGCTGATTTAAGCAAAGCAACAGCGGATACTTTGTGGTTATCGACTCGGGTGAAATTGTCGCTTCGCGACAATTGTTTATTCAAGAAAAATCATTCATCTATTATTAATCGATACTTTCGTAATCGTGTTTTTCTGCAATATGATCAATAAAAGATACTTTTCTGAGCTTCGCATTTCGTTTTGGAATAATAGGGTAACCTTTGGCTTCGGCAAATACTTTTGTGAATTTTGCGCCGAAATATAGAATTGTTGCAACATAATAAATCCACAACAAAAGAATAACCAACGAACCTGCCGATCCAAAAATGGTAGAATATTTGGAGTTTGCGATATAAATACCAATTAAATATTTTGCAATAAAGAATAGAATCGCCGTAAAAAACGCTCCTACAAAAGCTTGTTTTGCTTTGATACGTGCATCGGGAAGAATCTTGAAGAGAATATAAAATATCAAAATCGAGATTGAAATACTCAATGTATTATTAAGAAGAATAACTGTGGTCTTCGTCATAATGGTATCGAGTTCGAAAAGACTGAAAATTTCTTCTCCAAAACTCATTAATATACTATTTAATATTACTGTTGCTATTAAAACTATTCCTAATGAAAGGATAATCAAAAATGAAAGCCCTCTATTTATTACAAATTTCAACCAAGCTCTACGAGGAACTGCTTCGACACGCCAAATAAGATTGAGACTATCTTGCATATCGGCGAACATTGTTGTAGAACCAAAAATCAAAATTCCGATACCTATATATAAAGCAAGCGAACTATCTCCTGAAATGGTAGAATTTGTAACAAAATTTTGTACAGCTAAAGCGACATCTGGACCAACAATATTTTTAAGCTCATAAAACATTCGGTTTTCGATAGCATCTTTCTTAAAGAATAAACTTGCACTGGAAATTACAATCAGAATTAATGGTGAAAGTGAAAACAATGCGTAATAAGTTAACGAAGCACTCAATTTCATAATTCGGTCCTCACCAAATTCAACAATTGTCTGTTTTAAAATATTAAAGTAGAATTTTAGTTGCTTCATTAAATTAATTACTTTAGAGATTAAAGATACAAATTCATAAAATCTATAACAAAAAAAAGACCATTCGATGAATGGTCTTTAAAAAAATATATTAAATCTTAGCTTACACTAACATTGTAACAGGATTTTCGATGTACATTCTTAATGTTTGTAAGAATTGTGCACCTGTTGCTCCGTCTACTGTTCTGTGATCACAAGCTAAAGATAATTTCATTGTGTTACCAACTACAACTTGTCCGTCTTTTACAACTGGTTTTTGAATAATTGAACCAACTGATAGGATACAAGAGTTTGGTTGATTGATAATCGATGTGAATGATTCGATTCCAAACATACCTAAGTTTGAAACAGAGAATGTTGATTTTTCCATTTCATCTGCTTTTAATTTGCGATCTCTTGCACGACCTGCATAATCTTTGACCTCAGCAGAAATTTGAGCAAATGATTTTTGATCTGTATTTTTAACAACAGGAACCAATAAACCATCTTCTACAGCAACTGCCACACCGATATTGATATCTCCATGTTGAATAATTTCTGTATCTGTCCAAGTAGAATTAACAGCCGGATGTTTGCGTAAAGCCATTGCACATGCTTTCACAATCATATCGTTGAATGAAATTTTCGTATCAGGCACCGAGTTTAATTGTTTGCGCGCAGCAATCGCATTATCCATATCCAACTCTACATTTAAGTAATAATGAGGAGCTGTAAATTTAGATTCAGCCAAACGTTTAGCGATAACTTTTCTCATTTGAGAATTTGGAATCACTTTATCTTCTCCAGAAACAAAAGTTTGAGCTGGTTTAACTGATTCAGATTTTGCTTCCGCTTTTGGTTGAGCAGATGGTTGATAATTTTCGATATCTTTTTTCACGATACGTCCATTATCACCAGAACCTTTCACCTCTGCTAAATTAATTCCTTTATCTTTTGCAATTGTTTTTGCTAATGGCGATGCAAAAATACGATCAGAAGAAGAAGTTTCTTCAACCTTATTATTTACATCTAATTGTACAACTACTGGTTTTTCGTCATCAACAACTTCTGTAGAAACTGCTGGTGCAGCAACTTTACCTCCGTTTGCTGCAATTGCAGAAACGTCAGTACCAGCTTCACCAATAATTGCTAAAACAGAATCTACTGGTGCAGGCTCGTTCACTTTAGCTCCTTGATATAATAAAACACCATCAAATTCTGATTCGAATTCTTGCACTGCTTTATCTGTTTCAATTTCTGCTAAAATATCACCTTCCGCAACTTGATCTCCAACATTTTTGTGCCAAACAACTACAGTTCCTTCTTCCATTGTATCAGAAAGACGAGGCATTGTAATTACTTCCACATTTGCAGGAATTTCTACAACAGGTTTTGCTTCTTCTGTTTTTGTTTCGCTGGGAGTTGATTTTTCTTCTTTCACTTCAGTAGTTGCTTTTGCTCCACCTCCAATTAAACCTGAAATATCTTCTCCTTCATTTCCGATGATTGCTAAAATCTCATCAACATTTGTTGATACACCTTCTGCAACACCTTGATATAATAATACTCCGTCAAATTCTGATTCGAATTCTTGGATTGCTTTATCTGTTTCGATTTCTGCTAAGATATCACCCTCAGCAACTTTATCTCCTACATTTTTGTGCCATTTTACAACAGTTCCTTCTTCCATTGTATCGCTTAAGCGAGGCATTGTAATAATTTCTGCCATGGTTTTTAGTTGTTTTCGATTTTATCTAAGAATGGATAATTTTCTTCTGAATAGATATAATCATACATTACGTGTTCTTCTGGATAGTTAGAGTTTTCTGCAAATTCTGCACATTCTTCTACCATCACTTTTACTTCATCAATAATTGCATCTAATTGTTCTTTAGTTGCCCAATTGTTTACTAAGATATGATTCTCAACATTCAAGATTGGATCTTCTTGTTTGTACTCTTCCACCTCTTCTTTTGTACGATAAGGCTCAGCATCAGACATAGAGTGACCTCTATAACGATATGTACGTACATCTAAGAAAGTTGGTCCATCTCCACGACGCGCTCTTTCAATAGCTTCGTAAGCTGCTTCTGCAACTTTTACAGGATCCATACCATCTACAGGCATACAAGGCATTTCGTATCCTAAACCTAATTTCCAAATATCTTCGTGGTTAGCAGTACGAGAAACAGAAGTTCCCATAGCGTATTGATTGTTTTCGCAAACAAAAACAACTGGTAATTTCCAGTTCATCGCCATATTAAATGTTTCATGTAATGTCCCTTGACGAGTTGCGCCATCTCCCATTAAACAGATTGTAACACCATCGCGGTTGAAGAATTTATCACCAAAAGCAATTCCTGCTCCTAATGGAATTTGTCCACCAACGATTCCGTGTCCACCATAAAAATTATGTTCTTTACTGAAAACGTGCATAGATCCTCCTAAACCATGAGAAGTTCCTGTTTCTTTACCACATAATTCAGCCAAAATACGTTTTGGATCTACACCCAAAGCCATAGGCCAAACGTGACAACGATAAGCAGTAATCACATGATCTACACCAGGTTTCATTGCATGAATAAAACCAGCTGGTAAAGCTTCTTGTCCATTGTATAAATGTAAGAAACCTCTAATTTTTTGCTTTAAATATAATGAACGACACTTATCTTCGAAGCGACGCCAAAAAGTCATATCACGATACCATTGTAGGTACGTTTCTTGCGTTAATTTTTCCATAATTGCACAATTCCGTTGGAACAAATTTAAACTAATCTATTTAGTGTACAAAATTGCTACCCTAAAAATTCATCAGTAAAATGCAATGGAAGCAAATCTTTAGCAGAATTTATCACCAAAACATCACCTTCTTTTCCAGATAAAATAATTTCGATTGGTTGCGATTGTTTCTTTTCAATCTCTAAAATATATTGACGACACATCCCGCATGGAGGCAATGGATAATTGACATTTGGCGTAGAAACAGCCAATTTTTCAATCTTAATATTTGGGAAGTTTGCATTTACATAAGCCAATAAACCTCTTTCGGCACAAGTCCCGACTGGATACGAAGCATTTTCTTGATTTGAACTCGAAAAAATTTCTCCATTTTCTAATTGAACAGATGCACCAACATTGAAATTAGAATAAGGCGCATATGCATTCAACGAAATATCATAAGCCTCTTCTACTACTTTTTTTTGTTCTGCTGCAAGCTCAGATTTACTCTCGAATCGTTCAAATTCAAAAGAATATTTTTCTTTTTTCATATAGAATTTACACCAAAGTGTATTATTTAATTAATTATTAAATACTTAAATCCTCTCAGCTATTTTATTCAATAGAAAAAGGAAGTAAATTTATAAAAAAATATTTTATGTTAGTGAAAATTTTTGCAAGTGCTATTTTCGGAGTTTCCGCAAAAACAATTATTGTGGAAGTTAATATTGATCAAGGTGTCGGGTATCATTTGGTTGGTTTGCCCGATAGCGCAATAAAAGAAAGTAATTTTAGGATAAATGCTGCACTAAAAAATTCTAATTTGAAATTACCTGGTAAAAAAATCACGATTAATATGGCGCCAGCAGATTTACAAAAAGAAGGTTCTGCCTATGATTTACCAATCGCAATTGGAATTTTAGCAGCTTCGGAGCAAGTAAATTCTGAACAACTCCATAAATTTATAATGATGGGCGAATTATCGCTAGATGGTTCACTTCGACCTATAAAAGGTGCATTGCCGATTGCAATACAAGCAAAAGAAGAAGGTTTCGAAGGAATTATTTTACCCAAACAAAATGCAGACGAAGCAGCTGTTGTAGAAGGAATCGATGTTTTTGCGGTTAATAACATCAGAGAAGTTGTTGATTATTTTAACGAAGAAATCATTTTACAACCTCATCAAGTTAATTTAGATGATTATTTTTTTAGTGAAATGAATAATTATCCTTTCGATTTTGCTGATGTAAAAGGTCAAGAAAATGTAAAACGTGCGATGGAAATCGCTGCTGCAGGAGGACATAACATTATTTTGATCGGTCCTCCAGGAAGTGGAAAAACAATGTTAGCCAAACGAATTGCTTCAATTCTTCCGAAAATGACCGTACAAGAAGCGCTCGAAACAACAAAAATTCATAGCGTTGCTGGAAAATTATCTAACAAATCATTAATTGTAAGTCGTCCTTTTTCTAGTCCACATCATTCTATATCGGATGTCGCCTTAGTCGGCGGTGGTTCTTATCCACAACCTGGAGAAATTTCTTTGGCGCATAATGGTGTTTTGTTTTTGGATGAATTACCCGAATTTAAGCGAACTGTTTTAGAAGTTATGCGTCAACCTTTGGAAGATCGAGAAGTTACAATTTCGAGGGCAAAATTCACTGTGAATTATCCTGCGAGTTTTATGTTAGTAGCTTCTATGAATCCAAGTCCGAGCGGTTATTTTATGGATGATCCAAACAACACTTCCTCTTTAGCGGAAATGCAACGTTATATGAATAAAATTTCTGGACCACTTTTGGACCGAATTGATTTACATATTGAAGTGAATCCTGTTCCGTTTGATGATTTGTCGCAAGAACGTCGTGGCGAAAAAAGTGCTGTGATTCGTGAACGTGTCATTAATGCAAGAAATATCCAGACCAAACGATTTGAAAATACAAAAGTCCATTACAACTCGCAAATGGGACCAAAAGAGTTGGATACTTTTTGTGATTTAGATGATCATTCGAAGCATTTAATCAAAGTTGTCATGGAAAAATTAAACCTTTCTGCTCGTGCGTATGATCGAATTATTAGGGTTGGACGAACAATTGCAGATTTAGATAATTCTGAAACTATTCTTTCAAAACATATTAGTGAAGCTATTCAGTACAGAAGTTTGGATCGAAATCAGTGGATGTGAGTTTAATTATTAATGATGAATGATGAATGATGAATGATGAATGATGAATTATGAATTATGAATTATGCGTTATGCAAAAAAAAGGAATCTCTTTCAAGATTCCTTTTCCATTTACTAAAATTCAAATTCACCAACCAAAATTCCTTCGCCGCTAGAATTTGGCTTGTTATTCTGGAAAGTAATCATTTTCTTCATTTGTTTTCCTGAGCTATACATCAAGTAAATCTCTGCCGAAATAGTTGTTGGCCCAGAAATACTCATTTGTCTTTCTCCGAAAAAATTCGTTTCTATTTTATATTTTCCTTTGATCGCTTTTTTCAACATAAATTGTTCTGGTCCGAAACCTTGCGTCACATCCTCGCTCATTCGTCCACCAATCGCAGTTGTACGATGTCCGTAGAAACATTTTTCGCCATTTGGATCCGTCACCCACAAATCAATATCGGTCATATCTTTGTTCCAATTCATCACCACACGAATATCAACCGGAATATCAACAATGATATCTTTATTAATTTTCGATAAATTCAATTCTTTTCGATGAAGCGAAATCAAATTATTAACTTCAGGCACAATAATCTCCGTAATATCGCGATCTCGTGTCGTTATTTCTACTGAATAATCATTCGTTAATACTTTATACAGATATTCTAAAGCCGATTGATATTGCTCATTGTCTTGTAACGCCAAGGCATAATCACGATAACTTTGTGCATCAAAAGGTCGCCATTCTAATACTTTTTTCGTGATAAATAATTCGGTTTGATATTCCTCAATTTCTTTCAATTTATATGCTAACATTTTATACAATTCAGCATCTTCTAAACCTAGATCTGCAATCGAGCTTAAAATTTTTAATCCAGTTTCTCTTTCCTTTTTCTGAAAGAAAAATGTTGCCACATCAAAATAATACGCAGGTGTTTCAGCATAATCATTTCTCAAATCTAAATAAGTTTGATATGGATTTTTAGACGCTTCTATCAACTTCATGTATTCTTTATCCGATTTTACATTGACTATTTTAATTTCCGGAACCGAAGCTGATGATTCATCCTTCATTTTTTTATCTGCAACAAAATTAGCCGAAGCATAACATAAACTTCTCGATTCTCTTCTCACTCCATTTGCTGTAACTACCATAGCTTGTTCTGCACTAGATTCCATCTCCATTACAGCTGTTGTTCTAGGCTCTGGCATTACCATATTCACTTGTACAGTCTCTTCTAAATAAGTTGTAGAATCCCCAACAGGTTTTGGATATTTTGGTTTTATATATTTAAAATCTTTCTTCCACCATTCTTTCAATTCCTTTGCTTTCGCAATTGCATTTTTCAACAAATCAGCTTTTCGAGTTTCATTTTGTTCAAAACCTTGTTTCGATAATCTATTAAATTCATTTTGCAATTCCGCTGGTGGATTGATTTTATATTTCACATAATCCGAAACATTTTCCAAAACAATCAAACTTGTGTTCGACGTCACAATCGAAAATTGTTTCCCAATTTCTTCTATCTCTGTTTTATTTTGCTCTGGATTCAATTCCAAATAATTCACTTTACTCTGCGCCCAAATTTTACTGATTTCAAGATTTTGAGTTGCTTTACTCAAATCCAATTCTTTGTTGAATTCCACTTTTCCATTTCGTCCAAACATCATCGTTAATTTTGCATTTGGATACTGAGAAATTCCCGCAATCGAAATTCCATTGTTCACATCATTTATCGAAATTGGATAAACTTCTCCCGCTGTATTGTTGATAATTCCTAAGAATTGAACCGAACTTTCATTGATTTGTTTGAACGCATTTTCTACAGAATTTTCATTTAGATTGATAAATTTTCCTCCAACTTTTTGCGCAATCATTTTCAAAACGCCATAATTAGAAGTCGGCGAAGACGCAATTGTATAGAAAGGTTTATCGATATTAAATATATTCGAGCCAAAAGACGAAATTCCATCCGAAAACAAAAGATATTCGTCTGCTTTCAGATTTGTTGGAAGAATTTTCGCATAATTTGTTCCTCCATCATACGTCACATTTTCCAAATATTTTTTCAATTCTGACCAATCACCATTTTTAATTTGAAAAAATCTCGATTTTTCCAAAGAAAAATTCAATAACGAAACTTCAATATTTAGATTTTTTTGTTGAGAAATAATTTTATCTAAAAATTCTAACTCTTTTTGATGATTTCGTTTCAAACCACTCAACGAATTATCCCAGATAATTCCAATATTTTTTGACCAAACTTTTGGTTGAGATTTTGCATCAACCAATAAATTCGCATAAAAATAAACCGAACCATCTACATTTTTCTGAACAAAAGATTCTACATTATTCGGCGATTTCGGAAGATTAATAATCAATGATTTTTTAGGTGTAAAATCTGTTTTCGACAAATTTGCTTCATATATATTACTATTTTCCGAAAAATTGAACGAACCATCTGGCGTTTCAATCAATTGTGGTTTTCCAGCAGCATTGTACACTTTTGTTGTCAAATTAAACTTCGCAATTTTTTTCGAAGAATCTAACGGCAAATGATATTGATACGACGATTTATCCAATTTTAATTCTTGGTAATACGATAACTGAATCGTACGTGAACCTTTTGCTGGAATCGGAGAAATACGAGTTCGAAAATTATTTCCTTCTACTTTTTCGATGATTCCAGGGTCGATATTTTGCTTCTGAATAATTTCGAAAACCTCAACCGCACGCACTTTTGTAACAGGAACTGCATTTCGCAATTTTCCATTAATATCAATTGCATATCCACTAACAGTCGTGTTTTCGGGCAAAGGGAAAACTAAATTCCCTTCAAGATTTCGACTTGATGAATTTGTAAAAACTAAAGTTGTTGTCGTTTTGGCCAAATTTCCAAAAATCTCAACTTGCACATCCATCGATTGCAAACTCACAGAATTTTCGTCTGGGCGTTCACCAATTTCGATACGCGGAAATCCGATTCGAATATCTTGCGCATTTATTTTTGTAGAAAAAAACATTCCAACAAAAACAAAGAAAAAAGAAAATAACTTTTTCATATTGTTTGATTTGTAAGTTAGATGCAACAAATTACAAAAAGGTTGGTTGATGTGAAAAAGTTTTAAGTGTTGAGTTGTTAGTTATAAGTTTATTTCAGATTTCCCCTTTTGTCAGAATCACATTTACTTGATTCGCATTATCAAAATTATCTTTCTGAACTTGATTTTAGAATCGAATATTTTTTTACAAAATCAGAAATAAATCATTATATTTGATTGAATTACAATTTATAATAAAATGAAAAATATATTATATATAACGGGATTAGTTTTAATATTAACTTCAATTTTATTAATCTTAGAATTTTCTGATTCTAATAGAATGAGCTTAATTGCAGGAATGATTTTGCCAATAGGATTAGTATTTAACATTTTAGGTTTTACTTTAAAAACTAATCCACTAAAAGAATAATTTAATATTCTGCCATAAATATTAAATCGAAAAGCCAATTGCTCTTAGAAACAATTGGCTTTTTGATTTATTTTTTAATATCTATTTTCTCTCGCTCTTTATCTTCACTCACTTTGTAAGCTTTCAAGACTTCGCGAACAATTTTGTGTCGAACAACATCTTTATCATCCAAATAAATAAATCCGATATCTTTTACATCTTTCAATATATTAATCGCCTCACGTAAACCAGATTTTTGTTTTGGTGGTAAATCGACCTGACCAGGATCTCCTGTGATAATAAACTTAGAATTTTTTCCCATACGCGTCAAAAACATTTTCATCTGAGCATAGGTTGTGTTTTGCGCTTCATCAAGAATTACAAAAGCTCCGTCCAATGTTCGACCACGCATAAATGCTAAAGGCGCTACTTCTATCACTCCTTTTTCGGTATAAGACGAAAGTTTCTCGAACGGAATCATATCTTTCAAAGCATCATACAAAGGTTGTAAATATGGATCTAATTTATCTTTCATATCACCTGGTAAAAAACCTAAATTCTCGCCAGCTTCTACGGCAGGACGTGTCATAATAATTCGGCGAACTTCTTTGTTCTTTAACGCTTGTACCGCCAACGCAACAGCAGTATAAGTTTTTCCCGTTCCAGCAGGCCCAATTGCAAACACCATGTCTTTGTTGTAAACAGTTTGTACCAGCTTTTGTTGATTAGGCGTTTGAGGTTTGATGATTTTACCATTTACACCGTGTACAATAATTTCGTCTTCTTTTTTTATTTGAAGCATTTCATTATTATCTTCGGTCATAATAATTTCGAGTTCGCGATCAGATAGTCGATTGTATTTGTGAATATGCTGAATTACTCGTTGCATTTTTTGGTCAAATACTTTCAGAACATCTTCATTTCCAAATACTGTTAACTCTCTTCCGCGAGCAACAATCTTTAATTTTGGATAATATTCTTTGATTCTTTTTAGATGTTCATTATTAGCACCATAAAAATCTTGAGCATTAATTTCGGCTAATTCAATATTAATTTCTGTCAAATGAGATTGTTTTTTTGGTTCACTTACACAAAAATAAAGAATAATAAACAATATATTTGCTAATTATTAGAGAATAGTGGCAATTATTACATTAACATCGGATTTTGGAGTCAAAGATTACTTTGTTTCTAGCGTTAAAGGCGCAATTCTAAAAGAATTGGCCGATGTTACAATTGTAGATATTTCGCATCATGTTAATCCCTATGATTTATCTGAAGCTGCCTATATCATTCGTAATTCTTACGAAGAATTTCCCGACGGAACTATACATATTATTGGAATTAATGCCTTAAGTACGCCTTATCAGAAGCCGATTTGTGCATTAATCAATCATCATTATTTTATTTGTGCAGATAATGGAATTTTATCCTTGATTTGCCAAAAAAATCAACCAGAAGAAATTTACGAAATCACTGCTTATCCAGAAGGAATAGACAGTTTATTTCCAATGAAAAATTGTTTTGTACCAGTTGCATGTCACTTGGCGCGCGGCGGAGTTCCTGCTCTTTTAGGGAACAAACGTACCGAAATGAAGCAATTGAATGAGTTGAAACCAATTTATCGCGATGATAAATATATCATAGGAAATGTGATTTATATTGATCATTTTGGAAATGTTGTGAGTAATATTTCGAAAGATTTTTTCGATGAAATTGCACAAGACAGAAAATATAAAATTTTGCTTCGTCAGAAAGATTTCTCGATGACCGATATTACTGTTATTTATGAGCATTACAACGAAGTTGTACAAGATTTTAACAAAGAAGTGCAAGCTTTTGGACGAACATTGTGTTTGTTTAATTCGGCAGGATTTTTAGAAGTTACTTTATACAAGAGTAATCCAACAATATCAGGAGGTGCAAATCAGTTAATGGGATTAAAGAAAAACGATACAATTACAATTGAATTTGAAAATTAACGCTGAGAAAATTTAGTATTAGAGAGTTTACAATAACTATATGACTTATAATTATTTAATATACAAAGCAATACACGTTATCTTCGTGGTAAGTTACTTTGCTGGTTTATTTTACATTGTTCGTTTGATGATTTATCATACAGAAACGCAACAAATGGAAGAACCAAAAAAATCAATTTTGCAGGATCAATATACCTACATGGAGAAAAAATTATGGAATGTAATTACCGCTCCTGCTTTGGTTATTTTGATTACAATGGGATTGAATATGCTTTACAAAAATCAAGGTTTATTACAAATGCCGTGGATGAAAAGTAAATTAGGAATGATAAGTGTTTTATTAATTTATCATTTTTGGTGCTGGCGAACGTTGAAACAAATCCAAAATAAAGTTTTCAAATACACTTCTGTTCAATTGCGAATGATGAACGAATTGGCGACTATTTTATTATTTGTTATCGTGTTTGCTGTGATTCAAAAAACAGATTTTGGTCAAAATTGGTATTGGTCGATTGTCAGTTTCTTTGGTTGTGGTATACTACTTATGCTTATTGTGCGTTTAATTAATCGTAATAATAAAAAATAACATGTGGACAATCTTCAAAAAAGAGTTTTCCAATTTTTATTTAGGCTTCACCGCCTATTTAGCAACCGCGACATTTGTTATCGTTTCGGTTTTGTTCCTTTGGTTTTTTGATAACGAATTCAATGTTTTCAATACGGGAAATGCAACTTTAAATAGTTTTTTCTTTGTCGGACCTTGGATTTTTCTATTCATGATTCCAGCTTTAACGATGAAATTAATCGCGGAAGAGCAAGCAAACGGCACATTATTGTGGTTATTTACACTACCTATAAAAAACAACCAAATTATTTGGGGCAAATATTTAGCAGTCGTTTCAGTTGTCGTTTTTTGTCTGCTTTCAACTTTCTTGTTCATCATTACGTTGCAAGAATTTTTGATGCCTGAACAAGAATTAGATTACGGAACAATTTTTTCTGGCTATTTAGGACTTTTCTTTTTAGGAAACTTATTCGCCGCAATTGGTTTATTTACCTCTTCTATTACCAAGAATCAAGTAATGGCTTATGTTTTGGCGGTTTTCTTTTGCTTCATTATTTTTTATGGATTCGAAAGTTTAGCGTCTTATAATTTACTTGGTTCGATGGATTTCTATGTTCAAAAAATTGGAAGTTTTACACATTACAACCAGTTTTTGAAAGGAATTATTGACACACGAGATTTACTTTACTTTTTGATTTTGATTGGAATTTTAAATCAAATTTCAATCGTTAATCTTGAAAATAAAAAATAGTGCCATGAAAAAATTAAACAAAAAACATCTAATTACTTTCATCGCATTTATCGCGCTTTTTATCATCGCTCAATTTGTTTACACACGAATTGACATGACGAAAGACAAACGTTTTACGTTAACTTCTACAACAGAAAAGTTAGTAGAAAATGTAAAACAACCGCTTAAAATTGAAATTCTTTTGGGTGGAGATTTAACGGGCGATTACAGAATTTTGAAAAACGAAATTCAGTTTTTATTAGACGAACTTCGCGAAAAAAATAGCAATATTTCTTATTCTTTTATTGATCCTGTCGATTTAGGACAAGCCGAATTAGAGCAAAATAAATTGACTCCAGTTCCGATTAAAACCGACAAAGGAATTTTGAATGTTTATCCGTACGCAAAATTAACTTACGGCGACAAATCGACTTATATGGAGGTTTTGGTCAATGACCCTTCTACTCCATTTGATAAATTAGCGTTGGCTTCAACAGAAAAATTAGAATATTTATTTGCCGAAAAAATTCAGAAAGCAACCAATTTTGAGCGCAAAAGAGTTGGTTTTATCGTTCATCATGACGAATTACCAGAAGCTAATATTCAAGGATTAGGTTCTGCTTTGTCAGAAAAATATGATGTTGAGATCTACCTTAATCCAATTGCAAACAAATCGTTTACTTTACAACCTTCTGATTTGGATAGTTTGAAACGTTTTGATGCGTTAATTATCGCAAAACCTACATTACCTTTTTCTGATATGGATAAATTGGTTTTGGATCAATATATCATGAATGGTGGAAAAATGATGATGGCTGTGGAAACTGTCGATGCTGAAATGGATTCTATTTTCCGAAGTGGAAAAATCGTTGCTTTTCCAAGAGATTTGAAGTTAAATGATTTCTTATTCAATTATGGTGTTCGCATTCATCCGGCTGTTATAAAGGATATGAATGGGGCGCAAATTGTTTTGGCTGATGGTGAAACGGCAGGAAATACAAGTTACAATTATTACAATTGGCCTTATTTTGAGTTAGGAATTAAAGGAGAAGAAAACCCAATTACAAGTTCAATCGATCCTGTTTTATTCCAATTTGCAAATCCAATCGAATTACTAAAAAATCCAAATATTAAGCAAACGGTTTTATTGAGTTCTTCTGAACAATCAAGTTTGAAACCTGCTTTAAATTATATTCAATTAAACGAAGTTGAAATCGAGAATCCTGAAGAATATAAAATGGGAAAAATTCCGATGGCAGTTTTGTTAGAAGGTAATTTCAATTCGGCTTATGCTTCGCGTTACGAACGTAAAGAATTTCCGAATTTCAAACCGAAAACTACTGACGGAAAAATGATCGTTATTTCGGACGGAGATGTTTTGAAAAATGCTTTGTGGAGAGGAATTCCGATGCAATTAGGAGAAAATAAATTTTCGGTTCGTCCAGATAATCCAGACGGAAAACCGAAAACATACGCCAACCAAACATTTGTAATGAATGCGATGGATTATTTATTAGGTGATTCTGATTTCTTGGCTCTACGTAATCGTAAATTAGAGATTCCTTTGTTGAGCGAAACAACTGTTTTACAAGAAAAATCGACTTGGCAAATGATTAATCTACTTGTTCCAACTGCTATTATTGCTTTATTAGCTGGAATTGGATTTTGGATTAGAAAGAAAAGATATTCTTAAAAAAACGAATTTCGAAGCTCGAGTTTAGAAATTAATAAAATGCAATAGGGATTGAAGTGGAAATCCTTTTTTGATAACTAAACGAAGTCGAAGTTTGAGAAAAAGATTGCAACGAAAAGCCCGCCCGAAGGGATTGCCCAAAATTAAAAAAACCTCAAGTAAATAACTTGAGTTTTTTTTAGTTTTAAATAAAAGAATTACCTATTTTTAATTCACACTAATATGAATTAAAATTTAATGAACAATCTATATAAATTTATTTTAACCTTATTACTAACCTTTACAATTCCTATTTTATTATATAGTCAAATTCACGTAAAAGAAACTTCTACTGGAAATGGCTCTGGAGCTAATTGGAATAATGCTATCTCATATGAAAATTTAACTAATAACATAAATTCAATAACTAATAGAAATACAAACATTTCAATAAAATTATATCAAGGTAATTTCTCTGCTAGGAATGTTATTGATTTTCGCGGTTTTTTTAAAGTTGAAATAACAGGTGGTTATATATATGAAATTGATCCAGAAACAGGTGGTTGGTTAGAAAGAACTGGTAATGAAACAACATCGGTTATTAATGGTCAAAATGCAACAAAGCTGTTTAAGTTTGAAAATAATTTAGAAGTAACATTAAAAAATTTCACTTCTAAAAATGCTAATTCTACATCATTAACAGAAAAAGGTTCTTCTGCTTCTTTTATTAATTCTCCTAATCTAACATTGAATTTAGAAAATATTATTTTTGCAGAAAACAATTTATCTAATACAAGCTCAGTTTATATAAATAATATAAATGAAATAAAAACCGATTTTGTCCAATTTAATGACAACAGGGCTATAAACAATTCTACAAATAATGGTAGTGCTTTTTATATAGAAAATGTAAATAAAGTAACTTTAGAAAATACCACTTTTAAAAATAATTCTTCATCTTCAAATGGTGCTGCTTTATATTTGAAAAATCTTGATAATGTAAAAATTGAACAAATTGTTGGTAATAATACTTCGAGTACTGATGTTTATAATTTTGAAAATAATATAAGTTTAGAAAATGGTGGAGCTATCTATAATAATAATAGTAATCTAACTTTAACTGCTATTTATTTCAAAGAAAATGAAAGTAGAAAAAATGGTGGAGCTATTTATAGCACACCAAACTCTAAAAACTATCTAAATAGAATTCATTTCATTGGAAATAAAGCAATAATTGGTGGAGCTATTTATAATGAAAGTAATTCAGATTTTAAAATTATTAGCTCTTTATTCTATAATAACAGAGCGTCTAATTATGCTGGTGCTATATTTAACAAAAAAAATCTTCTGATTACTAATGCAACTATTGTAAATAATTCTAACTCTGCTATCGTATATGCTCAAAATTCTAAAAATATCATCTATAATAGTATTTTCTATATAAATGGGAGAACAGGCAACTTAAATAAAGACATTTCTTCTGAAATATTAAATGATAATTCAGCTACAAATGATATCCAAAATAATATTGTAGAGGATTACTCTACCGCAAATAACATTAGAGGAAATCCTAAATTTGTAAATGACAATTCTGATTTTACTCTACAAATTTCTAGTCCAGCTTTCAATACAGGAAGTGAACGTTTATTTCAACAAATCGCAGGAGGTGCTACTTCTCTTTTTCATGATATTGACAAAAGAAATAGATATTATGGATTATCTGTAGATATGGGTGCTTATGAATTAACTTTTGATATCAATACACTTTTTCCTGATTGTCCAAATATTATATCTCCATATGATAATGAAGAAAATGTTATTTTGAAACCTAGTCTTAAATGGGAAAAAATAAATAATGCTAATCAATATAATTTAATAATTCAAGAAGATAATCAGAGTGATCCAACAATTCAAACTGATGTTTTAGATAATTCCACACCAAGCAATAATACTATTACATTTTCTCAAATAGCAAACGATTTAACACCCAACACTTGGTATAATGTAAAAATACACCCAGAAAATACATTAATAGGAATGAAACGTGAAACTTGTCCTGTTTTTAGATTTAAAACAATGGATGTACCTACCATTCCAAATTGTACAACAGCAACATTACCTGCAAATGGAGAATCAAATGTTTCATTAAATCCGACAATTAAATGGAATAAAATCGCAAATGCCACTTCCTATCAATTAATCATTGGAACATCCCAAAATGGAAATGATATTTTGGAAATAAATTTAGGTAACGTTGATACATATACTATTTCTACTTCATTATCTTATAATATGACTTATTATGTAAGAGTAATAGCAATTAATAATATTGGTCCTGCAATATCTTGTTCTAATATTTCATTTACTACTTTACTACCTCCTGATCCGTGTGAAAAAGTTAAACTATCATTAAAAATTACAAAAAATGAAGTTACAGTAAATGTTACTAATGCTAATCAACCTATTAAATACCGAATAGATAATGGACAATGGACGACATCCAACACATTTACTGATGTTTCTAAAGGCTTACATAAAATCGAAATACAAACTGCTGAAGGTTGTATTAAAGAGATATTATTTGAAATCCCCAATTTTTATAATTTCATCTCGCCAAACAATGATGGAAAAAATGACGAAATTGATTTTTCATTCCTTAAATTAAAAGAAAAATCTTCTGTTTTAATCGTTGATCGTTTCGGAAAAACTGTATTCAAAGACAATGGAGAAAATAATTTTATTTGGAAAGGAAAACAAGCCAACGGAATGAACTTACCAACAGATACTTATTGGTATTATTTAGAATGGAATGAACTAAATTCTGAAACAAAAAACAAATTACAAGGCTGGATTTTACTCAAAAATAAATAACAAAAAAAACCTCTCAAATTCTGAGAGGTTTTTATATGTAAAGTTGTGACGATTTTACTCTAAGTGCATAAACGCTTTTTTACTCAAAAGGCGCTCCTCGCTTTCTACGTGGTTATCATCAGGCACACAACAATCCACCGGACAAACTGCCGCACATTGTGGTTCTTCGTGGAAACCTTTACATTCAGTACATTTATCAGGAACGATGTAATAAACCTCATCACTCACAGGATCTTGCACCGCATCAGCGTCAAAAGTTGCGCCGTCTACGTTTACAATTGTCCCGCTAAGAGAAGTTCCATCAGAATATTTCCAATCTACCGCAGCTTCATAAATCGCGTTATTTGGACATTCTGGCTCACAAGCTCCACAATTTATACATTCATCTGTAATAATTATAGCCATTGTATCTGTTTTTTTATTTCCTACATTTGCAACTACAAAATTACATTTAATTTTCAGAAAAAATGACATTTGAACAAAGGATTTCAGCATTTAACGAATTGGGGCAGTTTTTTAATTTTATTATAAATAATGATTCAATTAAAGACGCGGAACTGACAGAAAAATTCGTGAATTGGAAAGAAGAAGCTGAATATGCGGTGAGCGATGCAGAAGCCTACAACAATTGGTTTACAAAAGATAATATTACGTTAGCCTTGAAAAGTTGGGCAGAAGCTTTAACGGAAGAAAATTTATTGGCTTGGACGAAAGATTATCCATTTGCTGAAACATCAAAAAATGTTGGAATTATCATGGCAGGAAATTTACCTTTGGTTGGTTTTCATGATTTGCTTTCTGTTGTTATTTCTGGAAATAATGCCTTGATTAAAACTTCGTCTAAAGATGATAAATTAATCAAATTAGCGATAAAATATTTGTATTCGATTGATGAAAATTTCAAATTGATTATTCAAACTGTTGAACAATTAGAAAATTATGATGCAGTTATTGCAACTGGAAGCAATAACACAGCACGCTATTTTGAGCAATATTTTGGTAAAGTTCCTAACATTATTCGTAAAAATAGAACTTCGGTTGCTGTATTAAATGGTTCGGAAACTGATGAAGAGTTGAAAAAATTGGGTAACGACTTATTTATTTATTTTGGATTAGGTTGCCGAAATGTAACGAAACTTTATGTAAAAGATAAAGCCCAATTACCAAAAATATTCGAAGCTATTTTTTCATGGGGCGATGTGATTAATCATCCTAAATACGCAAATAATTACGATTATAATCGTGCAATATTTTTATTAGGAAAAGATGAGTTTTTAGACAATAATTTTGTTCTAATGAAAAAAGATACAGCTTTACATTCTCCAATTGCAGTTGTAAATTTTGAAGTTTATAAAGATATAAATGATGTTAAAAATTATTTGATCGAAAATGAAGATCAAATACAATGTGTGGTTGGAAATGACATGAAAGATAATCCGAATTATGTTGAATTTGGGCAAACTCAATTTCCTAAATTAACTGATTACGCCGATAATATTGATACGCTGAAATTTTTGGCGGAGTTATAAATGTTAGATGTTAGATGTTAGATGTTAGATGTTAGAAAGCTAAAATTTATACTTATTAAAAACAATTAATATGTCTTGTTGAACTCGTTTCAACATCGCGTCCAAATTATAAATAAACAAAAAGAGAATCCTAAGGATTCTCTTTTTGTTTATTTATTAAAACGTTGCAGCTCCTGCAGTTTCATTTTCTAATTTTCGGTTGATATTTGTTTTCTTACCTGTAGCAAAATCAAAGCTCAAACCAACAACAAACATCGATTTATTATCCCAAATTTTCCCAACACGAGAATAATCTACATATTGTTTGTCCATCGTTTTTTGCTTGTAAGTCGACGGCATGCCGATCCAATACATTCCAGTAGAAAAAGTCCAATTATTGTATTTATAACTCGCAAAAGCATGGTTCATGTTTTCTTGTGTGTACAACAATGCTCCGCCCAGCGTATAATACGGAATATTAAATTGATAATCTACACGAAAGTTTTTGTAAACAGATGATAATGCAAAATAATTTCCGATATAATCATTCTTCAAAATTCTACCATCTTTCGTTTTAAAACGCTCTGTTGCTGGTGCTACATTCACTTTTACCGTTAAAATATCCGTTCCAAAAGGTTTGATAGAACCTGTAATTTGAACACCGTAACGTTGCGAATTTTGAGCATTTTCGTACGTTAATTTATACCCTTCTACATTTCCATTGATGATATTTTGCAAATACAATTGATTGATCGGATCTTTTGTATAATAATAAAATGCGTTTGTATTTAAATCAAAATATTTTGAATTGAAGGAATAAATCAAATTATTTCCAAACGATTTCTGAATGGTTAAATACGGATTTCCTTCTTGTGTAATATTTTCCACAATCTGAATCACGTTTTTACTCAATGCCGAATTCCAAGGACTTGTTGGCTTATATGAACTCGAAAAACGTATATTTTGATTCTTCGCTAATTCGTAACCTAATACTAATTTTGGCGTAAACGTCCATGTATCTGTGTTTGTATCTTCATTCTTGTTATGAACATTCGTCAACCCAACACCTAAACGATACGACAGTTTTTTCGCTTTTCCAGAATATTCAGAATAGATATATTGTTCTAAATAATTTACTTTATTATTCGAAGGACCATTCAAGTTTTCTAATTTATTATCAATCGAATTATTCGAAATTCGATAACCAGAATTTAATTTTCCTTTCTCAAAACTATGCGTATGCGCTATTTCTCCTACAATTCCTTTTTGATCAGCTTCTAAATTTGTCAAATAATTATATTGTTCCGCACCTGATAAAGTTTCCCATTCGCGCGTTTCGTCAATCGATTTGGTTGTATACATTGATCCTACAACATTTAAACTTAACTCATCTTTCTTTCCTAATTTTCTCGAATAATAAAGATCTAATGTTGGTTTTGAATAATTAGAATTAGAATGTTTGTAAGTTGAATGATTCTCTAATAAACTATTTTGATAGAACAAACTTGTGCCATTCGCATAAGCAAAACTCGAACTGATATTCATATCCAACTTTGCTTGAAAAGCATATTTATCCGAATCCGAATTGGTATATCGCAATGCAATTGTTTGATCCGTATATCCAAAATATTCGTTGCGCTGATTTTCTGTTCTATAATGAATATTATTTAAGTTATAATCATAAATATTCATCGAAGTACGATCTTTATAATCTCTCAGATAGATGTTATACTCTAATCCAAAGTTATTTTTTCCTTTTGTAAAATTGGCATAAGCAGAACCATTTATAAAACCTATTGTAAACGCCGAAGTAAGATCCGCTCCGTACACATAACCATTTTCTGGGTTTCGTGTAATCAAATTCACCACTTGATCTGCACGATTTGCATAACGCGCTGGCGGAATATCAAAATACTCAACACGTACCACATCTTGCGGTTTCACGGCACGAATTTGATTATCTGTTGTTTCAATTCCATTAATCAACAACAAAGTCGTTCCACCTTTTGTACTCTGTATTGTATTCGAAATTGGATCAACTTGTAATTCTGGTAGCGTATTCAACAAATCTTTTGCGTAGCGTGCTTTTTCCAACGCTTCTTTATCAAACGTATAAACTGCTTTGTCCGCAAACATTTTTTTGCGTTGCGACTGAACTAAAACTTCTTTTATTTCGATTGGATTATAGTCGGTTGAGTCCTGCTTTTCATCTTGTCCAAAAGCAAAAATTCCTGATAATGTAACAGCAAGTACAAAAAATTTCTTCATGGTTAATTCTTCTATTAAGAGTTAGTGTATATTTATATGACGCATGAAGAACAAATAAGTTACATAAGAATTGCAATTATTTTTGATAACTTTACGCTAAACAAGATTTTTGAGTTTGAAAAAATTATTTCTTTTTATCGCACTTTTTACAAGTTTCAATTTATTATATGCGCAAGAGCAAGCCGAACGTTCGTTGACAGAATATCGTGTCGAAAGTTTTCAAACGCCTTTAGTTACGAAAAAAATGCTATACGATTGGTTAGGAAAATGGGACAATGTTTTGTACACTGAAAACAATCAACCGTTGTTAGTTTGGTCAAATAAAAATATCATTAATGAATCAAATGAAACTTTTACTTTGATTGCATCGAGTGTAGAAAATGATGAAGAAATGTATGGAACTGTTCAGATTTTGACAAGCAAAAAACAAGATGCTTTAGCGAAAGATTCTCCTTTTAGAGAATATTTAAACGAGTTTCTAAAAACCATTTCGAAGAAAGAAAATAAAAACAAAAAGTTTTATAAAGAATATATTAAGGTGATTTATTAAAACTATATCATAAAAAAATCCTTCAAGAAAAACTTGAAGGATTTATATTTTTATAGGAATTAAATTTCTTAATTATTTCGTTTGAAAAAAGAATCGACAAACTCCATTTTATTGAAAGCTTGTAAATCATTGATTCCTTCACCAACACCAATATATTTAACTGGAATCTGAAATTGATCTGAAATCCCAATTACTACTCCTCCTTTTGCTGTTCCATCTAATTTTGTAACCGCTAAAGAAGAAACTTCTGTTGCTTGTGTAAATTGTTTCGCTTGTTCAAAAGCATTTTGACCTGTAGAACCATCTAACACTAATAAAACTTCGTGAGGCGCATCAGGAATTACCTTTTGCATCACACGTTTTATTTTAGTTAACTCGTTCATCAAGTTAATTTTGTTATGCAAACGTCCTGCTGTGTCAATCAAAACAACATCTGCATTTTGCGCAACTGCCGACTGAATGGTATCAAATGCAACCGAAGCAGGATCAGAACCCATCGCTTGTTTTACAATTGGTACACCTGCACGATCCGACCAAATTACCAACTGATCTACAGCTGCCGCACGAAACGTATCTGCCGCACCAAGAACTACTTTAAGTCCTTGAGATTTGAACTGAGAAGCCAATTTACCAATCGTCGTTGTTTTTCCAACTCCATTTACTCCGACCACCATAATAACATATGGCACATCTTTCTTTGGAATCGAAAAACCATTTGTATCTTCGATATTATTCTCGGAAAGTAAGCCTGCAATTTCTTCGCGAAGAATTAAATCTAACTCAGAAGTCGAAACATATTTATCACGCTCTACGCGTTCTTCTATTCGACGAATAATTTTGATCGTTGTTTCAACGCCGACATCAGAAGAGATCAATACTTCCTCTAAATCATCTAAAACCTCATCGTCTACTTTAGATTTACCTACTACAGCGCGACTGATTTTATCGAATAGAGAAGTTTTAGATTTTTCTAATCCTTCATCTAATTTTTCTTTGCTTTCTTTACCTAATATCTTTTTGAACCAACTCATTAATAAGCTAAATTTCTTAAAATTTTGTACGAAGATACATAAAATATAAGGAAATAAAAAAGCCGCCCTGAAAACGAGGCAGCTCAATTAACCTTAAATATTTTTTGTTAAGGAGATGATTTGATTATTTCGTGAAGAAAGAATCTGCTTCATCAGCGTTAACTACTTTTTCAACAAATACGTAAGCTCCAGATTTTGGAGATTTTACCATTTTGATAACTTTGGTCATTTTTTTAGACCCAGTTTGTAGGGTTGCTACCGTTTTCTTTGCCATCGTCTAAAATTTTATTATTTAATCTCCTTGTGAATTGTATACTTTTTCAATACTGCGTTGTATTTTTTCAACTCAATACGATCTGGAGTATTTTTTTTGTTTTTAGTTGTGATATAACGAGACATTCCTGGCATACCACTTTCTTTATGCTCTGTACATTCTAAAATAACCTGTACTCTGTTTCCTTTTTTTGCCATGGTGTCTTAAATTATTTGATTAAACCTTCTTTACGTGCACGTTTAACAGCCTCATCAACTCCTAATTTGTTGATTGTTTTTAAACCGTGTGCAGAAACTCTTAATGTAATCCACTCACCAGTTTCTGGCATAAAAAATCTCTTTTTGAACAAATTCACTTCAAAAGTGCGTTTTGTTTTATTATTAGCATGAGAAACATTGTTTCCCACTAATCTCTTCTTACCTGTAATTTGACAAATTTTTGACATCTTATTTTGTATTGTCCTATTTTAAACGGAGTGCAAAGTAACAAATTATATATTACTTATACAACTCTTTAGGTTATTAATTTTATATTTTTTTCTTATTTTGTTTATATAACAACTTCTGCGCAAGAGTATAAGCCAAGATAATTCCCATTACCAACAGCGCTATTCTCGCGATTACATCGCCATATTTTGTATAAAACGTTAATTCACTATTCATTAAAATTGTACCATTTAAGGCACCCTGCTCTCCATATGGTAAAGACTTCATTATATCTCCTCGCTGATTAACGAAAGCCGAAATACCTGAATTTGCAGATCTAACGATAGCGCGTCTATTTTCAATAGCTCTCAAATTACCATATAATAGTAATTGACGATGACCATCGGTAGAGCCCCACCAAGAATCGTTGGTCATTGTGAATATAACATTTGCGCCTTCTCTCACATATTCTGTTGTATAGTCCCCGTAAATAGATTCGTAACATATAACCGGAGCAACAGTAGCGTTGTTTGTTTTATTCTTGAAAACAGAACGATGAGGTTGAATCCCCAACGTTTTTGTTGTGCCGCCAAAGTTAAGCATAAATTCTCCAATAATTGGCATTAAAATGTTTCGATATGGAAAAATTTCTACTCCAGGTACTAATTTACTCTTATGATAAACTTCTATAGAATCGTTTCCGCTTATCTGCAAAGCCGAGTTATAAGCGTCGTACCACGTAATTCCATCTCTCATAACAGATGCCGTTTCCGATGCTAAAGATTGCATTGGATAAATTCGCATGATAGATGCTCCTGTTACAAAATGTAAATCTTTTTTGGTTTTTGTCCATTGCTGAATGTCTTGTATAATTAAATCATCATACATATTATCAAAAATCAAGGCAGATGATCCAGGTACAGCAGTTTCTGGCGCGACAACAAATTGAGTTTTTGGTTGAATATTTTTCAATGCCAATTGTTTCAATTCATCATAAATCTGCAAACCATCTTTCATATACTTTTCATTGTATGGATCAAGATCTGGTTGAAGAACTAACACATCAAGTGCTTTTCCTTTTTCTTCGTAATTCGCATAAATAATATAAGAAATACCAATTGGCACAGCAATTAATAATCCAGCGTAAATACCTAATTTATTTAGATATCTCATTTCTTTCTTATTAATATAAGCCGTCAAATAATAGAATACCGTAATATTAACTAACCAAATCCAAAGTGCACCTCCAAAAGTTCCTGTGTATTCGTACCATTGCACCCATTCGTAATATTTTGCAAAACCATTTCCAAGATTAAACCAAGGCCAAGTCAACTCCCAATTCAAGGTTAGTTTATCGAAACTCATCCAAATCGCAGGAAGAAAAACCAATCCATATAAATTACCAGCTTTGGTTTTGACGAAATGATACAACTGAAAAACAATTGACATAAACAACGAATTCGCCACAACGGGAATCAAATAAGCGCTCCACGAATTGTGCAAATCTCCATTCGCGTCCGTTTCTTGTGCATAATGCAACCACCAAATTACAATCGCATTCCAAATAAAGAAAGCTAAAAACGAAAGTCCGAAAATTTTACGTCCTTTTTTCTTGAATTCTGCGCGTTGTGTGATTTGATGTTCTGCTAACATCAAGGGTACAAATCCTATAAATAATAACAATGGAAAACCATGCGATGGCCAACCTGCTGTTAATAATAATCCTGATAAGATTGCGTATGCAATGTATTTTTTCATGTCACAAATTTATAATTTCATCATTCAATAACCGATGATATTTGTTTGGAATATTTTATAAATCATTTTGGATGAGAACCTGAAAACAAGTTCAGGTTTACTATCTTTATCATGTTGAACTTGTTTCAATATCTCATTCAGTTTTAATATATAATATGCGAATTGATATAATAATTTGGATTAATTGTTACATCAATCGCTTTTGTAATCGTTGAATTATTAATTGTTTGCCAATTAGTCGTAGGATTGATGGTTATATCAGAATCTTTCAATCGCAAAGCCATCGTAAATCCATCCACCACATTTGTATATCTATATTCAACTTTATTTCCATTTTGTTTAAGTTCTAAAGTAGGTACTTTAACTGTTCTTAAATATTGATTGAAAAAAGCGTTCAAATTTAAACCAGAAAACTTCTCAATATAATTTTCAATTTGTTCTGTAGTTACAGTTTGATGATAAAATTCTTTGTTTAATCCACGCAACATTTGTCTGAATTTTTCATCATTATTCATCCAAGTTCTCAACGTATGAATCATATTTGCACCTTTATAGTACATATCGCCACTACCCTCTTGGTTTACGCCATACACACCGATAATTGGAATATCATTTTGGATTGCCTTTCTCGTTCCACGCACATATTCGCTTGCCGCATCTTTTCCATAATAAGTTTCTGTGAACAAAGTTTCCGAATAAGCAGTAAACGCTTCGTGAATCCACATATCTGCCACATCTTTTTCGGTAATATTATTCCCAAACCATTCGTGACCAGCTTCATGAACGATGATAAAATCCCATTTCAATCCCCAGCCAGAACCTGATAAATCACGACCTAAATAACCATTCTCAAATTTATTTCCGTACGCAATTCCAGATTGATGCTCCATTCCTAAATGCGGAGCTTCTACAATCTTGAAAGAATCTTCGTAAAAAGCATAAGGTCCAAACCAATATTCAAAACTTTTCAACATCAATTTTGCTTGTTCAAACTGCGATTTTGCTTTATCTATATTATAATCTAACACATAATAATCTAAATCCAATTTACCTTTTTCGCCTTCGAAAGTATCTTTGAAATTGACATAATGTCCGATATATGGAATAATATTATAATTATTGATTGGATTAACAACTTTCCATGTAGAAGTTGTTTTACCATTTTTCTCTTTTTTAGAAACTAACCGTCCATTACCAACTCCTACCAAATCTTTTGGTGTGATAATTTCCAATTCCATTCCATTATCTGGTTCATCGCCTAAATAATCTTTGTTCGGAAACCAAGCACTTGCACCCAAACCTTGCACAGCAACAGACATCCAATCGCGACCTTTTTCATCTTTCGCAAAAATCCAACCACCATCCCAAGGCGCTCTCACCGCAACACGAGGATTTCCGTTGTATTCTAATTCTAATTGATTCGACGTATTCTTGATATTTTTTCCGACATTAATAAAATAGACATTTCCATCACGTTTGAAATCAGAAATTTTCTTTCCATTCAATTTTACAGCCGAAACCATCATCGGATCTTGTAAATCTATCTGCAATAAATCTGATTGTTGAGGAGCAGTTTTATCAAATATAATTGTCGTTTTTCCTTTTATTGATTTTGACTGATAATCTGGTTCTACACTTACTTTATATTTTTTGACATCCCACCAATTTCGGAATTCATTATTCGTTCCGCGAAGCGAATCTTGTCGCGTAAACTCTTGTTTGTTATTAAGTACTTGTGCATTTGTTGTTATCGAGATCAAGCCAAGTAATAGTACTAATTTCTTCATAGTCATTTTTAAAACATATCAAAAATAAGATTATATATTTGATAAATAAGCCAAAAAGCTATGATTACAGAAAAATTTAAGGAAAGAATAAATTATTTAAAAAATAATCACTTAATCGTTGAAGCATTGTACGAAATTTTAGATGAATTGAAATTAAAACATAATGCTTTTACAGGTTTTACGTTTCGAGAAGAAATCGATCCAAAAGGTTTTTTATTGACTGCAGAAGGCGAAGAAAAAACTGGAATTACGATTCGTGTTCCACGCAACATTCTAGATTTTGATTTGGTATTACTTTCTAACGTTTTGATGCACGAAATGGTACATGTTTTTCAGCGTTCGGGCGAAAATCAAATCGAATTGCGAGAAGAACGCGAATGGCAAGCATATACAGAAATGATTTTTCATAAACAATTTCCAAACGTTCCACCATTGACCGATTTTTACATCAAGCAGTTTGGCGAAAAAGCTTTGACGTATTACAACCGAATGCCTGATGACTTGAAAACGAAATATGCGGATGAAAAAACTGATTTAGAAAAAATTCTACAAACAATTTACGACAAAGAAAATAAACCAAAAGAAGAACCAAAACTTGAAAATAATACTGAAACAATTTCTTGGCAAGATTTCGAAAAAGTTGATATGAGAATTGGAACAATTATCAGTGCAAATGATTTTCCGAAAGCAAGAAATCCTGCTTATCAATTAGAAATTGATTTTGGTCCGTTAGGAATCAAGAAAAGTTCGGCACAAATTACATCGCTTTATACAAAAGAGGAATTGATTGGAAAACAAATAATTGCTGTGGTTAACTTTCCGAAAAAACAAATTGCCACTTTTATGAGCGAATGTCTCGTGATGGGCGTTTATGGAAATAATAACGATGTTATTCTTTTGAATCCCGAACGAAAAGTAGAAAACGGAAGTAAGATTGGGTAATATTAAGGCTGAGGCTGAGGTTAAGATTGAGACAAAGTTTAAGTTTGATTAAAACTTAGTAATAATCAGACATTGAAATGATTATTTTTAACAACATAGATTAAGATTGAGGTCAAGATTAAGGTTGAGGTTGAGATAAAGTTTAAGTATAATTTAACGCTGACATTTTATCAACCAATAAACTGACTTTTTTATCGATAAATAATCAAATCATTCATCATAATCTGACAACATGACATTTTAAAAATTGAGATGTCATCATTTTCTACGTTGGCACAAAGATTGACTATTCTGTTGTAGCATCATTTTTGATGATGTGTAAAAGTTTAAAATAAATCATTAATAATATAAAAAATAACTAAAAATATGAGCAAAATAATCGGAATCGACTTAGGTACAACGAACTCTTGTGTTTCTGTAATGGAAGGTAGCGAGCCAGTTGTAATTCCAAATGCAGAAGGTAAAAGAACTACTCCATCTATCGTAGCATTCGTAGAAGGAGGAGAAATTAAAGTTGGTGACTCAGCAAAACGTCAAGCTGTAACAAACCCAAAGAAAACGATTTATTCTATTAAACGTTTCATGGGAACTAAATTTAATAATGATGCAGATGAAATCGGTCGTGTTCCTTATTCAGTTGTAAAAGGAAACAATGATACGCCAGCAGTTGAAATTGATGGACGTAACTATACTCCACAAGAAATCTCAGCAATGATTTTACAAAAAATGAAAAAGACTGCTGAAGATTATTTAGGACAAGAAGTATCAAGAGCGGTAATTACTGTACCAGCTTATTTTAACGATGCGCAACGTCAAGCAACTAAAGAAGCTGGTGAAATTGCAGGTCTTAAAGTAGAACGT
>Ga0207767_1000376_pt1 | contig 32322 bp, 31 predicted proteins | sample HigsolmetaGSP17D_FD_184845 | JGI IMG/M metagenome (GOLD analysis project Ga0207767, IMG submission 184845) | High solid enriched microbial communities from the Joint BioEnergy Institute, USA - SP1-7-D (SPAdes) | ecosystem: Engineered > Bioreactor > SSF (Solid state fermentation) > Aerobic >... | reverse complement strand
CGTTATTCGTCATAGGTGATTCGTAATTCGTGAAAGCAGGAGGGAACGCGATCGGAAGGGCATGACTGGCTGTTTCGAATTACCAATCACGAATCACCGATCACAACTCTTCGACCACCACGTTGCGGTTCGTGTAGATGCAGATGTCGCCGGCGATCTTCAGCGCCTCGGTCGCGACGGTACGTGCATCGAGATCGGTGTGCGCGAGCAGTGCGCGCGCCGCCGACAGCGCGTAGGAACCGCCCGAGCCGATCGCGATGATGCCGTCGTCGGGTTCGATGATGTCGCCGTTGCCGCTGATGATCAGCGAGGTCTCGGCATCGGCGACCGCGAGCAGGGCTTCGAGCTTTCCGTAGCGGCGATCGGTGCGCCAGTCCTTGACCAGTTCGACCGCCGCGCGCACCAGCTGACCGCCGTGCTGCTGCAGCTTGGCCTCGAACAGTTCGAACAGGGTGAACGCATCGGCGGCGGCGCCGGCGAAGCCGGCGAGCACCCTGCCTTCGCCCAGGCGCCGCACCTTGCGCGCATTGCCTTTCATGATGGTGTGGCCGAGCGTGACCTGGCCATCGCCGGCGACGACCACCTTGTCGCCGCGACGGATCGAGACGATGGTCGTGGCGTGGAACACGTTGGGATTCTGGCTGGGGTCCATGCGGCCTCCGTGGATCGAATCCACTGGATGGGGCCGCCCCGGGCGGGTTCAAGACATGCGCGCTGCGTCAGCCTGTCGCATCGCCGCGCATGCGACGGTCGAGTCGCCGTCCGATGCGCACGCCCAGCACGGTCGCGATGCCCGACACCACGATCGCCGTCGCGTTCGCCGCGGCCGCGTCGCCGACCGAGATCTGTCCGCCGCCGATGCGCTGCAGGACGAGCACGGTCGACACCCAGCCCACGGCCCACAGCACCAGCGCCGCACGCATGAACGGTTGCCGCGCCGCGAACGCGCCGCCGATGGAGGCCAGCAGCGCGATCACGCCTGCCTGGATCGCCATCGACACCGGCGCCACACCCGACGGCATCGGCGGAAACACCGCTGCGGCGAACATGCCCAGCAGCATCTGCAGGCAGACCGAGACCGCGAGGCCGATGACGATGCGCAGGTTCATGCGTTGCTCCGGAAGGGACTCAGGCCTTGCGCCGCTTCGCGCGTGGATGCGCGGCGTCGTAGACCTTGGCCAGGTGCTGGAAATCGAGATGGGTGTAGATCTGCGTGGTCGCGATGTCGGCGTGGCCCAGCAGTTCCTGCACGCCGCGCAGATCGCCCGAGGATTCCAGCACGTGGCTGGCGAACGAGTGGCGCAGCAGATGCGGATGCACGCGCTTGAACAGGCCCTGGCGCTGCGCGAGCAGACGCAGGCGCATCTGCACGGCGCGCGCGGTGATCGGACCGCCGCTGCGGCCCGGGAACACCGGCGCATCGTTGCCGCCGCCGCTTTCGGCGCGCCAGTCACCCAGGGCCCGCAGCGCATGGCTGCCGACCGGCACGCTGCGCTGGCGGCTGCCCTTGCCAAGCACGGTGACCAGACCGGAAGCGAAGTCCAGATCGCGCCAGCGCAGGCCGACCAGTTCCGACAGGCGCAAGCCCGAGGAATAGAACAGTTCCAGCAACGCACGGTCGCGCAGGCCCAGCGGGGCGTCGACCGGCACTTCGACCAGTTGCGTGGCCTCGTCGACGTCGAGCACCTGCGGCAGTTTGCGCGGCGCCTTGGGGCCACGCACGCCGGCCGCCGGATTGGCGACCACGTGTCCGCGCTTGAGCAGCCACTGGTAGAAGCTGCGGAACGCCGACAGGCGCCGCTGCAGGCTCTTGGGCGACAGGCCGCCGCGATGGCCCGCGGCGATGCAGGCGCGGATGGCCTCGGCATCGAGCCCGCGCGGATCGGCGTGACCCTGCGCCTGCGACCAGTCCACGAGTGCGGTCAGATCTCGGCGGTACGCATCGAGCGTATGCGTCGACATCCGTCGCTCCACGTGCAGGTGGGCGAGAAACGCATCGACGTCGGCGTGCATGGCGGCCTGCCTCAGGCGGCGGCTTCGAACCGCCGCATCGCGGTCGCGAAGGCCTCGCCCATCATGCGCAGGAACAGCGTGCCCATGCCCGGGTAGAACCGGTTGGCATCCCGGCTGCCCACTGCGACCAGACCGATGCCACCCAGCGGCAGCAGCGCGCTGGACTGCACCTCGTCGACACGCGCGCCGTACAGCAACGACTGCTTGTCCGGATGCAGCCGGCCGCACAGCGGCTCTTCATCCTTGAGGCAGTCGGCGAACGGCTGCAGCAGGCGGTCGTCGCGTGAGACGACCTGCAGCCAGTCTTCGTCGAGGCCGGGCACCGGCGCGAACAGCACGAGGCGCACCAGGTCGCCGTTGAAATCCTCGGCCAGCGTCGCGGCCAGCGCGCGCACCGTCGACGCCGCGTCGGGCTGCCGCATCAGCGCGAGCGTGAGCTGGTGCGTGCGCACCGCGAGCCGCTCGTTCTCCTGCGAGATCGCGAACAGGTCGCGCAGGCGCTTGGACAGTTCGCGGTTCTTGTCGCGCAGCACTTCGAGCTGATAGCTCGCCAGCGACGCGGCCGGGCCGTCCTCGCGCGGGACCACCAGCGTCAGCGCCAGATCGGGAAACTGCTGCAGGAAACGCGGCTGGCGACGCAGCCAGGCGGCCACCTCGTGTGCGCCGAGCTTTTCGGTGGTCTCGCTCATCTGGACAACTCCCCCTCGAAAACGAATGCGGCCGGGCCGGCCATCGACAGCGTCGCGTCGTCGGACGGCCAGTCGATCTGCAGCGTGCCGCCCGGCAACGAGACGGCGACGCTGCGTGCGGTGCGACCGCGACGCGCGAGTACCGCGACCGCCGCGCAGGCGCCGCTGCCGCAGGCCAGGGTCTCGCCGACGCCGCGCTCGAACACGCGCAGGCGGATGTGGTCGGGCGCGAGCACCTGCGCGAAGCCGACGTTCACCGATTCGGGAAACCAGCGCGACGCCTGCAGCGCGCGACCGATGCGCGCGACCTCCGCGGTGTCGACCTCGTCGACCTCGATCACCGCATGCGGATTGCCCATCGACACCGCGCCGAACGCGACCTCGCCGATGCCGTCGAGCGGCAGCGTGTAGAGCGGCAATGTCGCGTCGACGCCGGCCATCGGAATGCGCGCCGGCACGAATTCCGGCACGCCCATCGCGATGCGATACGCCTCGCCTGCGCGCGTGACCGCATGCAGTCCGGCGGGGCTCTCCAACACGAAGTCATCAGAAGCCACGCCATCGCGCACCAGCCACGCGGCCACGCAACGCGCGCCGTTGCCACACTGCTGCGAGGCGGAGCCGTCGGCATTCCAGATGCGGTAGCGCGCCAGCGCGTCCGACGCACGCGGCGCCTCGACGGTCAGGATCTGGTCGCAGCCGACACCCATGTGGCGGTCGGCCAAGGCGCGACACAGCGCCGCATCGGGCGGCGGCACATCACCGCGCAGGTCCAGCACGACGAAGTCGTTGCCGGCGCCATGCATCTTGGTGAAGCGCAGGGAATCGGAGGGGGACATCAGCGGCAACGACGCGGGAACGGCACGGGCTCGCGTGAGGTCACGGCGTCCCGGTGGCGGCGGGCACGTCGAGGATCACCGGCACCGGCGGCGTGGTGCCGTCGTTGGTGTCGTCCTGCATGCCATCGCTGTCCGTGTCGTCTTCGCCGGCATCGTCCCAGGCCGCATCCTGCTCGGCATCGAGCTGTTCCTGGGTCGGAATCGAGGACTTGAAGAGGTAGCGGCCGCGATCCTCCGGCGGCACTTCGCGGGGCGACAGCAGGTCGGCCTTGTTGCCGCAGGCGGACACCAGCAGCGTGGCGGCGAGGATCGGGATCAGGCGGATGTGCATGCGCCGAAGTGTAGCCCGCCGCGTGGCGCGAGACATCACCGCCGTTGCCGCAAAGATGACCGCACGATGACAACCCGCATAGGGGTCGGCCCCAGATTGTCCGGCCCCTCCACCCCGCCCAGACTTTGCATATCCGCGCCGACAGGACCGCACGATGGGCATTCTCGATGGGCTGGGCAACGCCGCCTCGCAGGCCGGCGGTTTCTTCAAGGGCGCCGGGGAGGTGCTCTGGGAGACCGGCGAAGGCGTGGTCACGCTGGGCGGCAATGCGCTCAGGACCGGCTACGACCTCGGGCCGACCGGCTGGGCCGTCGACGGCATCACCGGGCTCTACGAGCAGGTCAGCGGACAGACCGTCGACGCGCCGGACTGGCTGCCGTCGGCCGCCCGCGGTGGCGAGCGCATGGAAGCGGCCGCGGAAGTCGTTTCGACGCTCGCGCGCAATCCGGGACTGCTGATCGATGCCGTGGTCGACCCGATCAAGGCCGACTGGCAGGCCGGCAATTACGGCGAAGCCATCGGCCGCGGCGCGACCGAACTGGTGCTGGCCGTCGTCGGCACCAAGGGCGCCGACAAGGCGGCCAAGGGCGCGAAGGCCGCCGATGCGGCCGACACCGCGGCCGATGCCGCGCGCGTGGCAGAGCGCGCCGACGACGTCGGCGATGCCGGTCGCCCCGCGGTACGCGCCGCCGACGACACCGACCTGGCCGATGTCATCGCCGACGCGCAGACCGACCGCACGATCGGCGGGCGCCCGGTACTGGCGTTCGAGTCGATGGACGACTTCAATCTCGCCGCGAACGCCGCGCGTCCCGACACCGTCTACGAATTCGGCACCTACCGCTGGACCACCGACGACCAGGCGCGCGTGATCCGCGCCGAGGGCCGCGTGGACCTGGAACCGGTGGGCCGCAATGATCCGGGCCTGCAGCGCGACATCGGCAACGAGGGCCGGCCCACGGACGTGGGCTTCCATGTCATCGCCGATCGCCTCGGCGGACCGACCAACCGGTTGAATGTCGTGCCGGGCAACGGCAAGCCGATCGGCGACGGCCTGCCCAACCTCAACAACGGCGACTACAAGCGTTTCGAGAACGAGCTCGCGCGCCTCGCCGACGCCGGCCACGAGGTGGATATGCGGGTATCGGCCCAATACAATCCGGGCAACACCAGCAATCGCCCCGACACCTTCGTTGCGGAATATCGCGTGGATGGCGGCGACTGGATCGACCAGACCTTCCCCAACAAGTGATGCGACCGCGCAATGGATGATCTCAACGCCGCCTACGCTGACACCGTGCGGGAAGTCGCCGCCTGCGTCCGCGACGTGAACGACGGCGAATGGGGCAACCGCGACTGGTTGCGCCTGGTGGTCGATTTCGAAACCGAAGGCGGCGAATCGCCGAAGACCAGCAGCATCTCGTTCGCGATCGCGCGCGACGGCGACGGCCCGCTCGAGAAGGTGGCGTTCCGCCTGTCACCGGCAGCCAAGGCCGGCTTCGCGCAGATCGGCCGCATCATGCAGGCACGCAAGGGCCAGAGCTGGAGCACCAGCACGCTGGTGGTCGAGCGCGACGGGCGCTACGACTTCCAGTTCGCCTACACTCCGCCCTATCGCCTGTCGGGCAACCTCAACGACACGCGCTATCGCGATTACCTCGAGCGTTACAAGGCGGAGACGGGCGCGCCCTGATCGCTGCCTGACGATGTTTGCCGGGTGATGGGTCTCGCTGCGCGACACCCGTCCCGGAAAACCGCAAGGTGCGGTCCCGACCGTGGGAGGGGTAGCGCGCAGCGAAACCCGTCACGCCGTCTCCCGATCAGACGCGCGGCGGCTCGGGCCGCAGCCACAGCCATGTCGCGACGAGCGCCATGCACGCGATCGGCAATGCGGTCATCCACCAGCGATGCGCCGGCACCAGCAGCATCAGCGCCAGCAGGATGACCGCGCAGGCGGCCATCGTCGCGGTCGCCATCCACTTCGCACGGCGGCTGACCGCGCCATGGGCCTGCCAGTCGCGTATCGACGGACCGAAGCGGGGGTGTCCGAGCAGCCAGCGGTGCAGGCGCTCCGACCCGCGCGCCGCGGCCCAGGCGGCGACGAGCACGAACACGGTCGTCGGCATGCCGGGCACGAAGATGCCCACGATGCCCAGGCCGAGGCTGGCATAGGCCAGCAGCCACCAGGCCCAGCGGAAGCGCGTGCGCCGTTGCATGGCGCACATTCTATGCAGGGTGCCGATCACGCCTGCATGGCGAGGCGGAACGGACCGTGGCGTTCACCCCCGCACAACGCGACCCCGGCCACATCCCGGGAGCCGTCATCCCGGCGAACGCCGGAATCCAGTGACGTTCGCCGTTCATGAGAGCCTCAAGACGCTGGATTCCGGCGTTCGCCGGAACGAAGTCGGCTGTTCTCTCATGATGGTTCGCAGCCAGGCGCGCCGCTACTCGATCTCCCGCGCGCCCGGCACGTGCGCCGGATCGGCGGCCGACTGCGGCACGCGGCGGATCTTCGACAGGTCGTATCCCAGTGCTTCGATGCGCTGCATGTGCGCCGCATAGTCCGCCTCGGGAATCGACGGCGTCCGCGCCATCAGCCACACGTAATCGCGCTTGCTGCGGCCGACGATGGTCTGCTGGTAGGCATCGTCGACGTAGACGATCACGTACTCGGCCTTGATCGGCCAGACGAACTGCATGCCCCAGATGGCGTTCCCCGTGCCCTCGCGCACCGTGCCGGTGGGGTGCAGGGTCTTGATCTCCTGGTCGAAGCCGCCGTCGCGGTAGCGGAACGTGGTGTCGACCTTGCCGTCGTCGCGCAACGTGTAGCTCTCGACCGAGTCGTAAGCATTCTTCTCCAGCCGCGTCGGAATCTGCGCGATGACATACCAGTCCCCCATGAAGCGCGGGACGTCGACATGGGCGACCGGGGGAATCTGTTCTTTCACGTTGCCACCTCCACAGGCCGCGAGCAGGCCGGTGGCCACGCCCGCGAGGATCAGGACGGCTGCCAGCCGCCGGTTCGGATTCGCCATGTCGAACGCTCCCGTCATATGGCTTCGCGTCAGTCGTTGCGCGCGAAGCGGTAGTGGGCGACCAGCCATTGCCGGCCGCCTTCGTAGCCGAACAGTTCCGCGCACGACATCCAGAACATGCGCCAGCGCTGGAACCACAGCTTCGCGCCGTCCGCGCCGTACGCCTGCTCCAGCACGCGCATCACCGCATCGCGGTTGCGGTCCTGGTTGTCGAGCCAATGGTTGGAGGTTTTTTCGTAGTGCGTGCCGTCGAGCAGCCAGCGCCGTTCGATCGACAGCGCCTGCTGGAAATGCAGCAGCGTGTCGGCCGCCGGCATCAGGCCGCCGGTGAAGAAGTGGCGGCCCATCCAGTTGTCCTCGCCCGCGGTTTCGAAGGGATACATCAGCGTGCGGTGCGCGAAGATGTGCACGAACAGCTTGCCACCGGGCCGCAGCCATTCGCCGATGCGCGACATCAGGACCTGGTAGTTGCGCATGTGTTCGAACATCTCGACCGAGACCACGCGGTCGAACGCGCCCGTATCGAGTGCCAGCGCGTTGACGTCGCAGGTCACCACGCGCACGTTGTCCAGCCCGCGGGCCCTGCACTGCGCCTCGATGTGCTGCCGCTGCGGCCGCGAGTTGGAGACCGCGGTAATGCGTGCGCCGCGATAGCGTTCGGCCATCCACAGCGTCAGCGAGCCCCAGCCGCAACCCAGTTCCAGGATGTCCTGCCCGTCCGCGAGTTCCGCGCGCGCGCCGTACAGTTCGAGCATCGCATCCTCGGCCTGGTCGAGACTCTCACGTCCGGTCGGGTAGTAGCAGCTCGAGTACTTGAAGCGGCGTCCCAGGCACAGCGCGAAGAATGCCGGCGGCAGTTCGTAATGCTGGGCGTTGGCGGCATCGGTGTGGATGGCCACCGGGCTCGTCCGCAGGGACTGGAGCAGCGCGTCGAAGCGCGAAGACTGGGCCTCGATGCCGCCGTCGGACGCGTCGGCCAGCCGCTGCGCGCACATGCGGCGGATGCCCAGGCGCAATGCCGCGTCCGGCACCAGACCGCGCTCGGCCAGTCCGATCAGGCCGGGCGCGGCGGTGTCGCGTTCGAGTTCGGTCACTGCGTTCATTCGGACGATCCTGGGTTCTGCGATTTGGGGAACCACGGAAACAGCATCGGCGTGCTGCGCTGGTAGGCGCGGTAATCCTCGCCGCGCGTGCGCAGCGCCTGCTGCTCGGTGTAGGGAATGCCGCTCACGTAGCGCAGGAACAGGTACATCACCACCGGCCCGGCCAGCGAAAGCCACCACAGCGGCGAGCCTGCCGCGAGCACGACGTAGGTGAGCCAGTGCAGCCACTCGAAGAAGTAGTTGGGGTGTCGCGAATAGCGCCACAGCCCTGCACGACAGGTCCTGCCCTTGTTCGACGGGTCGGCGCGGAAGTCGGCGAGCTGGCGATCAGCCAACGCTTCGCCGCCGACGCTGAGCAGCCAGACCGCGATCGCGGCGAGCAGTCCCAGCGACGACGCCGGATTGACCGCCACCGCGACGAACGGCACCGCGAACAGCACGACCAGCAGCGCCTGGGCCTGGAAGAACAGGAAGAACTTCGCCTGGTCACCGTTCCAGTGCCTGCGCAGGTAGGCATACCGGCCGTCCTCGTCCTCACCGCGCACCCGTGCCCACAGATGCGTCGCCAGCCGCACGCCCCACAGCCCGCCGAGCACGCCGAGCAGCAGCCGCGGCAGGGTCGCGCCATCGCCGAGCACGGCGACCAGCACCGCGGCGCCGCCGACGCCGCAGGCCCAGACGACGTCGACGATGCCGGCGTTGTCGCGGGCCTTCTGCCAACGCCAGGCCGCCGTCATCGCGATCGCCGCCAGCAGCCAGACCAGCAGCAGGCTCCATGCGGGGCTCACGGCGTGCAGACCCGTACGTGCCCGGGCCTGCCGAACAGCAGGTGCGACACGCCGATCGAACGTTCGCGAAACCCGCCCTCGCAGTAGGCGAGGTAGAACTCCCACATGCGTTCGAAGCGGCGATCGAAGCCCTGCCTTCGCACCTCGGGCAACTGCGCGAGGAAGCGTTCGCGCCAGATCTGCAGCGTGCGCGCATAGGAGGGTCCGAAATCATGCTGTTGCAGCAGCTGCAGATCGCTGGCCACGGTCTTGGCCTGCAGCATCGCCGCGATCGACGGGATGAAGCTGCCGGGGAAGATGAAGCGCTTGATGAAATCCACCGAGTCGCGCGCCTGCGCGTAGCGGTGGTCCTCGATCGTGATCGCCTGGATCAGCGCGGCCCCGTCGGGCCTGAGCAGGCTGCCGATCTTCCCGAAGTAGGTCTCCAGGTACTGCGCGCCGATCGCCTCGATCATTTCGATCGACACCAGCCTGTCGTAGGTCCCCTCCAGGTCGCGATAGTCCTGCAGCAACACGGTCACGCGGTCCTGCAGCCCGGCCTGCGCGACGCGCGCACTGGCCAGCGCGTGCTGCTCGCGCGAGATCGTCGTCGTGGTGACGTGGCAGTCGTAATGGGTGGCCGCGTGCAGGGCGAAACCGCCCCAGCCGGTGCCGATCTCGATCACGCGATCGCCCGGACGCAGCCCGAGACTCCGGCAGATGCGGTCGAGCTTGCGCCGCGACGCCACCTCGAGCGTGTCCTCGTCGCTTTCGAACAACGCGGACGAATACATCAGGTCGGGCGAGAGGAAGAGCGAGAAGAAGTCGTTGCCCAGGTCGTAGTGCGCGGCGATGTTGCGGCGGCTGCCGTCGCGCGTGTTGCGCCGGAGTGCGTTCCAGCCGCGCATGGCCAGGCCGCCGAGCCTGGCCATGCCGGTTTCCATGCCGTCGAGCAGGTCGCGGTTGCGTACCAGCAGGCGCACCAGGCCGACGAGGTCGTCGCATTCCCACAGGCCGTCCATGTAGGCCTCGCCGGCCCCCACGCTGCCGTTGGCGGCGACCAGCCGGTAGAACGCGCCGTCGCGCACGCGCACCGTCACCGGACGCACGTGGGCATCGCCGAAGAGCTCGATGCCCTGCGCATCCTCGAGGCGCAGCGCACCAACGCCGAGCCGCTCGAACTGCGCGACCAGACGGCCGCGCAGCATGCGCTCGAGCGGGCCGTAGGCGCGCGGCGCCGCGTGCGCGGCAATCTGGTTCATCGGGAAGGCTCCTGTTCGGTCGCGCCCGACAGGCGCGGATGGTCGTGGACCGGGTTGCGCTTGAGCCACAGCCGCAGCGCCTGCCAGTGGATCGCGGCGACCACCTGCGCGGTCATCGCCGGATAGCGCCAGAGCACGCGCGCCAGCGACGCGGCGTTCAAGGGTCGTCGCTGGAGCGTCATGGTGGCGTCGAATTCGCGCGTTCCCGACTGCAGGACATCCATGTGCACGTGCAGATCCTCCACCGGCGGCGTCAGGCGCCACCGGTAGCCACGCGCCATCGCCATGAAGGGCGACACGTGGAAGCGCTTGTCGAACTCCCATTGCAGCGCGCGCCCATGGCGTTCGGCTGCGGTCACCGGCAGCACGTACGCATGGCGCTCCTTCCAGGGCGTGTTGGTGATCTCGGCGACCACGCAGTCGAGCGTCGTGCCGTCGGCGCGGTAGCAGTAGTAGAAGCTGACCGGATTGAAGACGAAGCCGAAATAGCGCAGGTGCGTCAGCAGCCGGATCGGGCCATCGGTCGAACGCCCGAGCGCTTCGCGCACCCGCGCACGTACCGCATCGGCCAGTGGCACGTCGGGTGGACCGAGGTAATCCGCGCGGCGGAACCGCGCGGGCGCCGGGCGACGGCTCGACCACAGCCATCGGCCGTCGAACACCCGGTCGATCTCGTCCAGGTCCAGCCACAGCTGGGCGATGCGATAGGAGAACGCATGCGGCACCGGCAGATGGCGGCGATGCCGCACGGTGCCTTCGTAGACGGCGCTGTGCAGCGGCGCGATGGCGTTCATGCCGCGCTCGCAACGTGCGTGGACGGCGCGCCGCCGGCGCGGTCCGCCAGAGGCCCGGCCGCGAAGGCGGACGCGACCTGCGCGGCGCTGCGGATGCCGTCCTCGTGGAACCCCCAACCCCAGTAGGCGCCTGCGAACCAGGTGCGCTGGACGCCCTGGATCTCGCCGCGTCGTGCCTGTGCGGCCACCATCGCCGCGTCGTGGACGGGGTGCGCGTAGGCCATGCGCGCGATCACCTTCGCCGGGTCGATCGCCTCGCTGCGGTTGAGGGTGACCACCAGCGGCTCGGGACTGTCGAGCCCCTGCAGCAGGTGCATGCAGTAGCTGACGGTGCAGGCCTCGCCGGGCGTTGCCGGCACGTGCGCGTTCCATGCGGCCCAGGCCTTGCGGTGGCGGGGCAGCAGCCGCGCGTCGGTGTGCAGCACGGTGTCGTTGTGCTGGTAGCGGATCGCGCCCAGCACCTCGCGTTCGGCACGCGAGGCGTCCCCGAGCAGGGCCAGCGCCTGGTCGCTGTGGCACGCCATCACCACCTGGTCGAAGCGTTCGTTGCCACCTGCCGTGGCGATCTGCACACCCGCCGCATCGCGACGCACCGACAGCACCGGGCATCCCACGCGCTCGCGCACCGACCAGCGCGCGCGCAGCGCGTCGATGTAACGCGACGAGCCGCCACGCACCACCCGCCACTCGGGTCGCCCGGTGAGCTGCAGCATGTGGTGGTTGGCCATGAACTGCACGAGACAGCGCGCCGGGAAGTCGAGGATGCGCGTGGCCGGCGACGACCACAGCGCCGACGCCATCGGCACCAGGTGCAGATCGCGGAAGGCGGCGCCGTAGCCGTTGGCCTGCAGGTACGCGCCGAGCGTCGGCCCGGCGGCATCGCCTTCGAGCAGCGCCGGCGCCTCGCGGTAGAAGCGTCGCAGGTCGCGCAACATGCCCCAGAAGCGCGGTGACAGCAGGTTGCGACGCTGGCAGAACAGCGTGTCCAGCGACGTGGCGTTGTACTCGAGGCCGCTGGACTCGTCGTGCACCGAGAAGCTCATCGTCGTCGGCTGCGATTCCACCCCGAGCGCGGCGAACAGGCCGCTCAGCAGCGGATAGTGCTGCGGATTGAAGACGATGAAGCCGGTGTCGACCTGCAGCTCGCGGCCGCCGATCCGCACCGCGTGGGTATGCGTGTGGCCGCCCAGCCGCGTGTCGGCCTCGAACAGCGTCACGTCGTGGCGATGCGACAGCCACCACGCACTGGCGAGGCCGGCGATGCCCGAGCCGACGACGGCGATGCGCTGGCTCATGCGCGCGCCTTGTCGTGCACCCAGGCCGGCACCGGCTTGAGGTCGCGGACCAGCCCAAGCCACGACATCAGCTTCAGGCCGTACCAGGTCAGGTCGATCTCCCACCAGCGGAAGCCCTGGCGTGCGGTGCCGGGAAAGAAGTGATGGTTGTTGTGCCAGCCTTCGCCGAAGGTCAGCAGCGCCAGCCACAGGTTGTTGCGACTGTCGTCACCGGTGTCGAAGCGCTGGCTGCCGAAGCGGTGCGCGAGCGAATTGATGGTCACCGTGGCGTGGAACAGCACCGTGGTGGAGATGAAGAATCCCCAGACCAGCATCTGGCCGCCGCTGGTGCCCAGGCCCGGCGCGACGCGCTCGAGCAACGCACCCAGTCCGAACAGCGCCGCCGCCAGCAGCACCGGCACGAGCGTGTCGAAGCGGTCGAGCCAGCGCAGCTCGGGATACTTCGCCAGGTCCGGAATGCGCGACCAGTCGGTGCGGAAGCCCTCGCGCGTCAGGAACCAGCCCATGTGGCTCCACCAGAACCCGTGCACGCGCGGCGAATGCGGATCGCGCGCGGTTTCGGTGTGGCGGTGGTGATTGCGGTGATGCGCGGCCCACCACAACGGGCCGCGCTGCACGCAGGACGCACCGATCAGCGCGAACACGAACTGCACCACGCGCGAGGTGCGGAAGGTGCGGTGCGAGAAGTAGCGGTGATAGAAGCCGGTGATCGCGAACATGCGCACCGCATACAGCCCGACCGCCACGGCGACGGCGACCGGCGACACGCCGACCCAGAACACCGCCAGGCACGCCAGATGCATCGCCACGAACGGCGCCGCCCGCAGCCAGTCGATGCGGTCGTCGCCTTCGCCGAACTGCTCCGCCTGCGCGCCGGTGTCGAACCAGCGAAGCAATGTGCCGGGTGTGCGCGCGTCCGATGTAACGGCGCGAGAATCGCGCGGCATGTGAACTCCTGCGGATGTGACATCGGCAAGATACGCACTACAGGGGCCAGCGGATGCATGCAGGGGCCGCGAACGCGACGACGCGCGCCGGTCGCGTCGCGCGTGCTCCACCCGCCCGGGCGCGGGATGCGACGATTGCCCGGACACCTGCGAGCCGGGGACAATGGCGCATGGACATCTTCAAGGTTTTCACCCTCGAGGCCGCGCATCGCCTGCCGAACGTGCCGCCGGGCCACAAGTGCGCGCGCCTGCACGGGCATTCGTTCCAGGTGGAAGTGCACGTGTCGGGCGAGCCCGGCGCGGAGTCCGGCTGGATCATGGATTTCGGTGATCTCAAGGCCGCGTTCGCGCCGCTGTACGCGCAGCTCGACCACCACTATCTCAACGACATCCCGGGGCTCGAGAACCCGACCAGCGAACGCCTGGCGATCTGGATCTGGGATCGCCTCAAGCCGGCGCTGCCACAGCTCAGTGCCATCGTGATCCGCGAAACCTGCACCTCCGGCTGCCGCTACTCCGGCCCCTGAACATCCCGGCAGGCACCGGGTCGCGGGCCACAAGCCGTTGACCGCGCTACGAAACTGAATGCATGGCGACCGCTCGTCGGCAGGATGTTGCATTGCAGCATGGCAGGGGTATGCTGCACCGCACAAACCCGGCAGACCGCCGGCTCACGCAGGTAACCGCCATGTCGTACCAGTTCAACGAGCAGTTCGCCGCCGCGTCGCGCCAGTTCGCCGATGCCGCCGCGCAGATCAACCACGTCGCGCTGGAGAACCTCCAGTCGATGATCGCCCTCCAAGTGACCGCGTTCGGCGAGAACGCCAATGCGACGTTCGCCTTCGCCAATGAAGCCCTCGACGTCCGCGACTTCGACGGCATGAAGGCGCTCTGGCCCAAGGGCGCGCAGATCGCCCGCGAAAACGTCGAGCGCCTGGTCGTCACCGGCCAGGACGTGATGGGCCGCACGGTCAAGGCCCACGAAGCGATCGCCGAGATCGCCAAGTCGCACATCGAGGCCACGACCGCCGACGTGCGCGCCGAGGCCGAGAAGGTGGCCAAGGCTGCCGCGAAGACCGCCAAGCGCTGATCCACCGCGCCGCGGGGCGAGGCCCCCGCGTATCGAACATCCGGGCGCTCCCTCCCTCGCCCGGATCCGACCCGGCAGCCCGCACGCTGCCGGGTTTTTTTATGTCGCAGCCGCACCCAGCGCGGCACGCGGCGGCAGTGACCAGTCGATGGGGGCGATCCCGCGCTTGCGCAGGAACCCGTTCGCCTTGGAGAAGTGCCCGCATCCGAGGAAGCCGCGATAGGCCGACAGCGGCGAGGGATGCGTGGTGCGCAGGACGCAGTGGCGGGTCGTGTCGATGACCTTGCCCTTGGCCTGCGCGTAGCTGCCCCACAACAGGAACACCAGGTCCTGTCGCTCGCGGTTGAGCACGTCGACGACGTGATCGGTGAACCCCTCCCATCCCTTGCCCTGGTGCGAGCCGGCCCGGCCCTCTTCGACCGTGAGTACCGCATTGAGCAACAGCACGCCGCGCCGCGCCCACGGCATCAGCCAGCCGTGGTCGGGACGCGGCAACCCCAGATCGCGCTCGATCTCCTTGTACATGTTGTCCAGCGATGGCGGCACGCGCACGTCCGGTCGTACGGAAAAACACAGGCCATGCGCCTGCCCCGGGCCGTGGTACGGGTCCTGCCCGAGGATCACGACCTTGACCGACTCGAACGGCGTCGCATCGAACGCGGCGAAGATTTCCGGTCCGGGCGGATGGATGCGTGCACCGGCCGCCTTGCGTGCGCGCAGGAACGCAGCGAGTGCCTGCATGTCCTCGCGCAGCAGCCAGTCGCCGACGCGGGCTTTCCAGGACGGTTCGAGGCGGATGTCGGACATGCGAAAGCTCGATCGCAAAACGGCCGTCAGCGTACCGGCAATTCCCGGCAGGAGCGCGCCTGCCGGCGGCCACGCAGACGATCAGCGCATCGCAGCCAGACGCAGCTGGAACAAGGTCTTCGTCGCCAGCACGCGTTCCTCGGCCGGCTTGACGACCAGATCGTTGGCGCCCGCGCGCAACAACGCCACCTGGTTGTCGAGGTTGCCGTCGCCGGTCATCACCAGCACCGGCAGGCGTCGCTTGCCGTAACCGAAATCGCGTCGTACCGCGCGCAGCAGGTCGTGGCCGCTGAGCTCGCCCTTCAGGTACACGTCGGTGAGCAACAGATCGGCGCCGGGCGCCGCCGGACCGTCGCGATAGGCGTCCAGATACGCGAGCGCGTCCTCGGCGCTGAGCACGTGGGTCACGCGCATCTGCTGCGCTTCGAGCATCCGCCGCGTCGCCAGGGCGACGGTCCGACTGTCCTCGACGTAGAGCACGTGCGCGTCGGGGATGGGCGCAGGCCGCACGTAGCCGCGGATGAACTCCGCCAGTGCGCGATGTCCCAGCGCCTTGTCGAAGTGATCGGTGACATCCTCGGTGAAGCGCCGCGCTTCGAGATGCGACTGCGCATCGCCCGAAACCACGATCACGGGCACGTAGCGTTGTCCGGCCGCCTCGCGCACGCGCCGCGCAAGCTGCAGGCCGTCGCCGTCGGGCAGCGCCAGCGCGGTGCTGACCAGATCGACCGGCGCGGCGTCGAGTGCGGCCACCGCATCGACAAGACCCGTGCATTCGACGACCTCGACGCCTGCCAGCGATTGGCGCAGCACGTCGCCGATCAGGCGCCGCACGAGTTTCGAGCCGTCGACGACCATCACCCGGGGCGCGTCGCCGGCGAGATGGCGCAGGTCGTGCACGCCTCAGGTCTCGGTGGGCCGGGTCTGGCGCAGGAAGTGTCCGGTGACGATGCCGCCACCCAGCCAGCCGAGCACGGTCGCGCCGGCCAGCACCGCGACCATGCCCGCGGGCCCGAAGCCGCGCAGTGCGAACGTCGCGCCGTAGCTCGCCGCCAGTTCCGCCAGCGGCGGCTGCAGCGCGAGGCCGGCCAGGGCCAGCAGGCCCAGCGCCAGACCGCCCGCGGCCAGTCCGTACCAGGCGCCGAGATACAGGAACGGCCGGCGGATGAAGCCATCGGTCGCGCCCAGCAACTGCAGCACGCCGAGTTCCTCGCGCCGCGACTGGATGTCGAGCCGCACCGTGTTGCCGACCACCAGCAGCGCGCCGATGCCCAGCAACGCGGCCAGCACCCAGACCACGCGGCCGCCGAAGCGCAGCCAGCCGTCGAGACGTTCGCGCCATTGCGCGTCGTGCTGGACGAGGTCCGATTCGGGCAGCGCACGCAGCGACTCGGCCAGCAGCATCTCGTCGCCCCCGGGCGTCACGATCAGCACATGCGGCAAGGGGTTCTCGCCGAGCACGTCGATCGCGTCGCCGAACTCGCCGCGTTCGCGCAGTTCGGCCAGGCCTTCATCGGGTGAGCGGTGCACGACGCTGCCGACATCGGCGCGCGCGCGCAGTTCGCCGGCCATCGCCTCGGCGCGCGCGCCGTCGACGTCCTGTTTGAGGAACACGCTGATCTCGCGCGAGGCGTCGATGCTGCCGCCGAGCCGACCGACGTTGTCGAGCACCAGCCACAGCCCCAGCGGCAGCGCGAGCGCGACCGCCATCACGCCGATCGTCAGCGCCGCCGACCAGGGCTTCCGGAAAAGCCGCCCAAGGCTGGCGAGCACGCTGTAGACGTGGTGGTCGAACCAGGTGCCGACCGGGGATGCCGCCGCGCGCGCGGGCTGGTTGCGGGGCGCCTCAGGCATCGGCGAGGTCCTCCGGCGAAATGTCGTCGGCGAGCGTGCCGTGGTCGAGCACCAGCGTGCGCTTCTTCATCCGCTTCACCAGACCCAGGTCGTGGCTGGCGATCAGCACGCTGGTGCCGCGCTCGGGCATCTCGGCGAACAGCGCCATGATCTCGGCCGACAAGGTGGGATCGAGGTTGCCGGTGGGTTCGTCGGCGACCAGCAGGCGCGGCTCGCCGACGATGGCGCGGGCGATGCCGATGCGCTGCTGCTCACCGGCCGACAGCTGCGTCGGCAGGGCACGCTCGCGTGCGCCGAGGCCCAACCGCTCCAGCACGCTGCGCACGCGCTTGCCGATCTCCGGCCGGCGCATGCCGCGCAGGATCAGCGGCAGGGCGATGTTGTCGAACACGCTGCGGTCGGCGAGCAGCCGATGGTCCTGGAACACCACCGCGACTTCGCGCCGGTGCATGGCGACCTTGCGGCCGCGGACCTTGAGCAGGTTGCGCTCGCCGAACACCACCGCGCCGCGACTCGGCCGCTCGGCCAGATGGATGAGTTTGAGCAGCGTGCTCTTCCCCGCGCCGGAGTGGCCGGTGACGAACAGCATCTCGCCGGCCGCCACCTCGAAACTGACCTCCGAGAGCGCCACATGGCCGCCGGGATACTGCTTGCTGACGTTGTCGAATCGCAGGACGCTCATGCACGGGATTATTGCAGGGATCGCGTGCACGGCGGCGTCATCGAGCGGCGCGACCTGCAGCCTCTTCCCCCGTTTACGGGGGAAGGATGGGATGGGAGCGAACCATGCGCACCCATCTCCCTGCATCGGGCGCAATTCGTCGAACCGCCCGGATCGTCGCTGTCGCCATCCGAACGTTCGCTCCCGCCCAACCCGTCCGGCCCGGCGAAGCACGCCGGGCATTCGATCGGTCCGCGCGACAGTGCCGCGCAGACGGACCGTGCTCATCCCCCGCGCGCGGGGGACGGCGCAAGCGGGAGACGCGGCGTCTCGTCGGGAATTCGCCGAACGAAAAAGCCCCGCCGGAGCGGGGCTTTTTCTGCAGATGCGACCTCGCGCTCGATCAGCGCGAATCGCCACCCGAGACCAGACGTCGCAGGCCGCGGCCGATGCGGCTCAGCAGCGACGGCGCCTTCTCGGCCGCAGCCGGTGCCGAACGCTGGGTCGGCCGCACTTCGCGCGGCGCCTTGCCGCCGTTGCCGCGCGGCCTGGACTCGGCCGACTTCGCCTCGTTGCCCTGCGGCGCCGTGGCTTCCGCACCTTCGACCTTCTTGCCGCCACGGCGGCGACGGCGCTTGCGCGGCGGACGCGATTCGTCCGGCATCGCCTGCGCGACCGCGCCGGCAGCATCGACGACCGGCCTGACCGGCGCAGCCGCAGCGTCTTCGGCGGCCACTTCCGGACGCGGGGCACGCGGCTTGCGCGGACCGCGTTCGCCACGGCCTTCGCCACCGCCCGGACGCGGGCCACGGCCAGCCGGTGCACCGCGACCACCGCCCGGACCGCCACGGCCGCCGCCGCGCTTGGCGTCCTCGACGGCGCGCGCCTCGCGCACTTCCTTGAAGATCTCGCTGATGCTCTCGCCGTCTTCGGCGTCGATCTCCACGCCTTCGCGCGGCGCGCGCGGCAGCGCGGTCAGCAGTTCGGCGGTGACCGGCTCGACCGGGATCTTCTGCTCGATGTAGGCCTCGATCTCGGGCAGGCTCTGCGCGTAACGCTCGCAGGCGAAGCTGATCGCGTCACCCTCGGCGCCGAGGCGGGCGGTGCGGCCGATGCGGTGCACGTAGTCCTCGGCATCGAACGGCAGGTCGTAGTTGAAGACGTGGCTGACGCCGTCGATGTGCAGGCCGCGCGCGGCGACATCGGTGGCCACCAGCAGTTCGAGCTGGCCGGCCTGGAACTTCTTCAGCAGGCTCTCGCGCTTCTTCTGCGGCACGTCGCCCGACAGCACGCCGACGCGGTAGCCGGCCTTCTCCAGCGCACGCGCCACGCGCTCGATGAACGCCTTGGTGTTGACGAACACCATCGTGCGCGCGCCTTCGCTGCGCGACAGCAGTCCGAGCAGCAGCTGCAGCTTCTCGTCGTCGGCGGGGAAATACATCACCTGCCGGACCTTGGCATTGGTGATGAACTCGCTTTCGACGACCAGCTTCTCCGGCTCGTTCATGTGCTCGTACGCGAGCTCGAGCACGCGATGGCTCAGCGTCGCCGAGAACAGCAGCGTCTGGCGCTCGGTGCGGATCGGCATGCGCCGCAGCAGGAAGCGGATGTCCTTGATGAAGCCGAGGTCGAACATGCGGTCGGCTTCGTCGAGCACGCACATCTCGCAGGCGTGCAGGCTGACCACCTTGTGCTGCTTGACGTAATCGATCAGGCGGCCGGGGGTCGCGATGATCACGTCGGCGCCCTCGGTGAGGATCTGCCGCTGCTTGTCGTAGTCGACGCCGCCGTAGACCAGGGCGAACTTCAGCCCGAGCTGGCTGCCGAACTTCACCGCATCCTTGTGGATCTGGATGGCCAGTTCGCGGGTCGGCGCGAGAATCAGCGCGCGCGGGTCTTCCGGCTTGCGCTCGGCCAGCGCCGGCTTCGACAGCAGCCGGTTGATGACGGCGACCAGGAAGGCCAGGGTCTTGCCGGTGCCGGTCTGGGCCTGGCCGGCGACGTCGCGGCCGTTGAGGGCCAGCGGCAGCGTCAGCGCCTGGATCGGCGTGCAGCGGGTGAATCCGGCCTCTTCCAGCCCGGCGAGCAACGCCGGGTGCAGGTCGAAGGACGAGAAGGTGATGTCGGTAAGAGGCTTGTCGCTCATGCGTTCGAAGAGGTCCGGGCGTCGCCGGCTGGAGGGCGCCGCGTGCTTGCGTGGGAGACAGTCGCGACGGCAGACTGCCTGGGCGCAGGACGCGTGGGTCGTCCCGCAGGAGCGCCACCTTGATTCCGGTCGGCGATTCCCCATTTTACATCCATCCCGGCGCCGCTGCTCTGGCGGGCGCCCGCCACCCGGAGATTCCCGTGAGCAATGCCGTGATCCACGCCAGCGATGCCGACTTCGAAGCCACCGTGCTGCAGTCCGATGTGCCGGTGCTGGTCGACTTCTGGGCCCCGTGGTGCGGCCCCTGCAAGATGATCGCCCCGGCCCTGGACGAACTGGCGGGTGACTACGCCGGCCGCGCGAAGATCGTGAAGGTCGACGTGGACCAGAACCAGGCGACCGCCCTGAAGTACCACGTGCGTTCGATCCCGATGCTGCTGGTCTTCAAGAACGGCCAGGTGCAGGGCACCCAGATCGGCGCCGTCGGCAAGCCGCAGCTGGCGCAGCTGATCGACAAGGCGCTCTGAGCGCACCGTTGCTCCCGCGACAGGGCCGCCAGCCGCGCCCTGTCGCCTGAACCGCCCGCGCGGCCATTGCTTGCCGCCGGTCGGAGGCAGTGCTAGGTTTGCGCTGCTCCGGCGCGAGAACTGCGCGCCGCACCCATCTGGCGTCACTCCCGACTGTCCGTTTTCCTGCCGCCGCCCGCCCCGGGCGCTCGCAACCGAGCGAGGATTTTCCGCTTGTCCGACCACACTTCCGATTCCGGCACGCCCGAGGGCGACACCGCCGTGAAGCGCGTGCGCAAGCCGCGCGTGGCCAAGAAGGCCACCGATTCCACATCCGAATCCAGCCAGCCGCAGCTGCTGCCGACCCAGGGCGCTCCCGCGCCCCGCGCGCCGGTTGCCGACGCACCGCCGCCGCAGGCCGAAGCACCGAAGCCTGCCGGCGAACCGGGCCAGGGCAATGGCCCTCCGCCACCCAACGCAGGCCATCCGGGCCAGGGCGGCGAGCCGCGTCCGCAGCACGGCGGCGGCCAGCATCAGCACCGCAACGACCAGAACCGTGGCGGCAACAATGGCCACAACGGCAACAACAACGAGCAGGGCGGCAACAACCGCCGCGACCGGTTCAAGAACCGCCGCGATCGCCAGCGCGGTGGTGGCCGTGATGACGGCCTGCCGCAGGACGGCGGCAACGACCACGTCCAGCGCCTGCCGCCGCCGAACATCCCCGAAGGCTTCCCGCAGTACACGCTGAGCGATCTGAAGCAGATGCCGGCGCACAAGCTGTACGACATCGCCGACCAGCTGTCGATCGAAGGCCTGGCGCGCGCCCGCAAGCAGGACGTGATCTTCGGCCTGCTCAAGGTGCTGACCCGTCACGGCGAAGGCGTCGTCGCCGACGGCGTGCTGGAGATCCTGCCCGACGGCTACGGCTTCCTGCGCGCGGCCGAGGCGAGCTACCTCGCCGGCCCGGACGACGTCTACATCTCGCCCAGCCAGATCCGCCGCTTCAACCTGCGTACCGGCGATCATCTGCTCGGCCGCATCCGCTGGCCCAAGGACGGCGAGCGCTACTTCGCGCTGTCGGTCGTCGACACGATCAACGGCGAGCCGCCGGAAGCCAGCAAGGGCAAGGTGCTGTTCGAGAACCTGACCCCGCTGTTCCCGCGTAAGCGCTTCAAGCTCGAACGTGGTGACGGCTCCAGCGAGGACATCGCCGGCCGCATCCTCGATCTGATGGCGCCGCAGGGCAAGGGCCAGCGCGCCCTGATCGTCTCGCCGCCGAAGGCGGGCAAGACGATGATGATGCAGCAGGTCGCCAGCGCCATCACCTACAACCACCCCGACGTGCACCTGATCGTGCTGCTGATCGACGAGCGTCCGGAAGAAGTCACCGAGATGCAGCGCACCGTGCGCGGCGAGGTCATCAGCTCGACGTTCGACGAGCCGGCCGCGCGCCACGTGCAGGTCGCCGAGATGGTGATCGAGCGCGCCAAGCGCCTGGTCGAGCACAAGAAGGACGTGGTCATCCTGCTCGACTCGATCACCCGCCTCGCGCGCGCCTACAACAACGTCGTGCCGTCGTCGGGCAAGGTCCTGACCGGCGGTGTCGACGCCAATGCGATGCACCGCCCGAAGCGCTTCTTCGGCGCCGCGCGCAACGTCGAGGAAGGCGGCTCGCTGACCATCATCGCCACCGCGCTCGTCGACACCGGCAGCGCGATGGACAAGGTGATCTACGAGGAGTTCAAGGGCACCGGCAACTCGGAAGTGCACCTGGACCGCCGCATCACCGAAAAGCGCGTCTATCCGGCGATCAACGTCAACCAGTCGGGCACCCGCCGCGAGGATTTCCTCATCGAACCGGACCTGCTGCAGCGCATCTGGATCCTGCGCAAGCTCCTCCACCCGATGGACGAGATCGCCGCGATGGAATTCCTGCTCGACAAGATGAAGACGACCAAGTCGAACGAGGAGTTCTTCTCGTCGATGAAGCGCTGAGCCGCAACGTCGGTCTCGCCAGCAGAAGCCCCGCTCCGGCGGGGCTTGTGCATGCGCGGACGCCGGGCTCAGCCGTCAAGCCCGCTCAGTAGCCTGAAGCGTGATTGCTCGGGCGTGGCGCCGCCCGCGATCAGGACGTCGGGGCTGAAGCCTTCGGGCATCGGCGCCGCCCACGAGGGCCGCGTCCGCTCGCCGGGATGGTAGGCGTGCCACTCGCCGTACCCAGGCTCCACATCACGGTCGAGCATGAAGGCGACAGGGACCCGGCTGACCCAGTAGTCACGGTCGACGTACTCGCCCTGGCTGGGCGGGATGAAGGTCCAGTGCTTGCGGGCATGCTCGATCGCGGCACGCGACAGCCCGGTGCGGATCCGCGCCATCTGGTGCGAATTTCCGACCGCCGTGAGGTTGACCTGTTCGGCGACGACGTCCAGCGGCCTGCCGTCGCGCCCGACCTGGACCAGCAGGTACACCGTGCCCTTGCCACCCATCTGCGCGATGTTCTGCGGATAACGCGGCGGCAACAGATTGTCCGCGCGCAGCTGGCTCGCATCGTCGCGCGCGCGTTCCTCCCCGAAATGCGCGCTGGCGATGCGGACCCGCATCTCGTGCTCCCCGGCCGGCGACGCGACCAGCCGCAGGCTCATGGCAGCGCGCGCGGTGTCAGCGGCGCCATCGACCTGCACAGGCTCGAACCGGAAGCCGGGCAACGCGCGATACACCACGCGCACGACGGGCGCAGGGAGCTTGTCGGCGTGGTCGACCGCGAAGGCGCTGACCCGGCCGTCGCGGTCGATCTCGACGTGACCGGTGACGAGCATGCTGGCTTCGATCTCGGCGCGCGCCTGGCGCGCGTTCTGCGCACCCGCATCCGAGGGGACTGCCGCGAAAAGCGCCACCAACAACAAGGCGGAAACCAATTGGTGCATATGTGCATCCTGCAATGACCCGACGGTCGACCGCGCTCGAGCGCGACGCTACGCGCACTCACGCGCCTCGGAAGAACTTGCCCGGGTCCGCCGATCCGGGCTTCAGGCAGCCACGATCGGTCAGCCCTCGATCGGCGAGACCAGTTTGAAGCGAGAGTTCGAAGGGGCAACTACACCCGCAACGAGCGTGTCAGGGCTGAAGCCCGGCTGGGTCGGGCCTGCCCACTCGGGCGTATTCCGCTCGCCGGGGTGATAGGCGCTCCACTGGCCGTATGCGGTCTCGCGGTCGTCGCCCAGCCTGAAGTCGACGGGCACACGCACCACCCAGTAATCACGCTGCATTTCCTCGCCCTGCTCGGGCGGCGTGAATGCCCAGTACTTGAGTGCATTGTCGATCGCCGTCTTCGATAGAGCGTTGCGGATCATCTGCATCTGCCGTGTGTTGCCGAGCGCCGTCAGATTGACCTGCTCGGCGACGACGTCCTGCGGCTTGCCGTCGCGACCGACCTTCACCAGCAGATAGACCGTACCCTTGCCGCCGATCTGCGCGACGTTCATGGGATAGCGCGGCGGACGCAGGTCGGAACGGCGCACGCTGCTGCGATCTGAATCCGAGTATTCCTCGCCGAAATGCGCGCTGGCGATGCGCACGTGCATGTTGCCGGCGGCGTCCCCCACGGGCGTCGCGACCAGACGCACGCTCATCTTGGCGCGCGCGAGCGCGGGCACGCCGCCGACGAGGACCGGTTCGAAACGCAGCGCGGGAATCGCCCGTTCGATCAGCGCCACGACGTGCTCGGGCAGCTTCTCGGGATGATCGAATGCGTGGCCACTGACCTTGCCCGCGCGGTCGATGTCGACATGGCCTGTCACGAGCATGGACGCCTCGACCGCCTGCCGCGCCTGACGCGCGCTCTGGGCGTCGGCGGTCGGTGTGGCCCCTGCGAGAAACGCGAGGGCGAGTAACGCGGAAAGCGTGCGGTTCATGGGTGCATCCTGCAGAAGACCGGGAACCGACTGTGCGCCCTGGGCACGCATGGAGCAACCCCGGGCGAACCCGTGCGCCGTCAGCGCTGGTCCCGCAGGAAGCGCGCCATCGAGACACCGTCGCCGCTCTGCACCGGCGTGAACTCGGTGGCCACGTCGACGAAGCCGCGCATCACCGCGATCTCGCGCGGCGTGCGGTTCAGCGTGTCGCGCAAGTCCGGATCGGCACCGGCGCGCAGCAGGCGACGGGCAATACGCAGCTGGCCGTGCAGGCCCGACAGGTGCAGGGGCCCGAAACCGCGCGGATCCTGCGATTCGAGCGAGACGCCTTCGTCGAGCAGATGCTCGAGCGCGGCCAGAACGACATCCTCGTCACAGGGCGTACCGGGTTCGGCGCGGGCGCCGAGCAGCAGCAGCAGCGGGGTCACGCCACCCGCCGCGGGCGCATCGACTTCGGCCCCCGCCAGCAGCAGCGTGTCGAACAGCGCCAGCAGGCGGGGGCGGTCGCGCGAGGTGAATCCGTAGAGGGCCGCGCAATGCAGCGCCGTGAGCCCCTGCGCATCCGTGGCGTGGATCTCGGCACCCGCGGTCAGCAACCTTGCAGCGAGATCAGGCAGGCCCAGCGCCGCGGCGAGCATCAGCACGCTGACCTCGCCCGGCAGGCGCTGGTCGAGGGAAACGCCGTGCGCGAGCAGGCGATCGACGATGCCGGCATGGCGCATGCTGACGGCGGCCGACAGCGGCGTCGCGCCCGATTGCGCCGCGATCGACGCATCCGCGCCACGTGCCAGCAGCAATTCCACCACCTCGGCATGGCCGCCGCCCGCGGCACGCAGCAGTGCGGTGCAGCCTTGTCCGTCGACGGTGTCGGCCGGAAATCCCAGGTCGAGCAGGCGACGCACGGCGCCTGCATCGCCCGCACTGGCCGCAGCCGGCAGGTCGGTCGGCTCGAGCGGCCGACGCGGCAGCGCCCACCCACGCCAGTCGAGCCAGTCGGCGAGATCGCGGCGACCCGCGGACAGGGCCACGCCGAGGGGCGTCTGGCCGTCAGCGGCGTGTGCGCCAGGCGACGCGCCGTGGCGCACGAGCATCTTCAACGCACCCTCGCGACCGAGTGCAGCGGCCAGGTGCAGCGCGGTCATGCCGCGGGTGTCGCGGGCGTCGAGGTCGACGCCATGCAGGACGAGGCGCTCGATCAGGCGCAGCCAGCCCAGGCGCACGGCCAGCGACAGCGGCGGATCGACGCCCGCCGGTGCCGCGAACGGATCCGCCCCCCGCGCCAGCAGGTCCAGTGCGAAGGTTTCGTACGCGCGCGCGGCCTGGTCGTCCTCGACGCAGGCGGCGAGATAGCGCGCCAGGTTGCCGGCGCCGCCGGGCGATGCGCCGTGGCGCAGCAACGCCTGCAGGACCGGCAACGCTGTCGGCGCCGAGTCCAGCAGCGCGCACAGGGGTGGGCGACCGGCTTCATCGGCGACTTCGAGGTCGGCGCCCTGCGCCAGCAGCCACTCAATGCGATCGAGCGAGGGCGGCATTTCGGGATCGAGCAGCAGGCTGCCGAGGTCGCGCGCACCGAGCAGGCGCAGCAGCGGCCCATGGTCGTCGAAGCGGCCCTCGCGCAGGCTCGCGCGCAGCAGCAGCAAGGGCGTGCGGTCGCCGGACGCGACACTGTCGTCCTCGTCGGCAATGCCGAGGTTGGCCGGCAGCGGGTAATCGGGATCGAGCAGGCGTACCAGCGTCCAGCGCCCGGTTTCGGCAGCGCGATCGACTGGCCTGCGGCCGTCGGCGTCGGCGATGTCCGCCGGCACCCCGAGTTCGAGCAGGCGCTGGACGAGCGCGGCCGAGGGCAGTTCCGCCGTGCAGGCCAGCATCAGCGCGTTGCGGCCGGCGATGTCGACCGCCTGCACGTCGGCGCCGGCCGCAAGCAGGGTCTCGACCGCGGCCAGCCGGCCGCCGCGGGCCGCCTCGAGCAGCGGCGTACGGCCGTCGTTGTCGCGTCCGCGCACGTCTGCGCCGGCGCCGAGCAGCGCGGCCAGGATGTCGTCGTGCCCGTGGAAGGCCGCGACGTGCAGCGCGCTGCGCCGCTGCGCATCGCGGGCATCGACCCGCGCCTTGTGCTTGATCAGCAGCTGCACGCCGGCCGCGTCGTCCTCGTCGCCCCCGGCCGCGGCCAGCAATGCCGGCGTGCCGCCGTCGACCTCGGCCCTGGCGCCCCGCTCGATCAGGAACTTCGCCAGCCGCCAGTTGCCCACTGCACAGGCCATGCCCAACGGCGTCAGGCCGTCGTGGTTGCGCGCCTCCAGCTCGGCCGCCGCATCACGCAGCAACGCGGCGACCCCCGGGTCGGAACTGCGCGCGGCCAGATGCAGCGGCGTATTGCCTTCGTGGTCGCTGATGCGCGGATCGGCGCCGTTGGCCAGCAGGGTCATCACCGCGTCCGGGCGGCCATGCCAGCTGTCGCGGGTCGCCGCGAGCAGCGGGGTCATGCCGGCGTGCGCGGCGTTGACGTCGACGCCGCGCGCGATCAGTTCGCGCAGCAGGCGCAGGTCGGGCAGCACCGCGGCCAGAACGGGGAGGCTGCGCTGGTCGCGCTCGTCGGCGGCCGGCAACGCGCGCACGTCGGCGCCGGCTTCGATCAGTGCCAGCGCGCGGTCCACGCGCCCGGCGCGGGCGGCGGCATACAACGCGACGTCGGGCGCGGCGCCGATCGGTTCCTCGGACAGCGCGACCGCGGGATCGCCCTGCATCTCGACGATCTCCATCGGCAGCGCGGTCGGCGGCGCAATCCGCTGGAGCACTGCGTGCAGCCCGAGCCAGGCCGCGACCGCCACCAGGTAAAGCGCCATGCGCGGTCCGATGCCGCCCGCCGTCAGCCACACCGGCGCGAGCGCCAGCGCCAGGATCGCCGCCACACACAGCGCCGCGCCCATACCGCGCCAGTTGCCGGTCTCGCGCTCGGACAACGCCCGCCAGTGCACGCGCAGATCGCCACCGTCGCGTTCGATCGCCTGCCACAGCGGCCAGGTGCGCCAGAACCCGATGACCACCACGCCGACCGCGACACTGAGCGCGAGTGCCGCGCCGAGCTCGCCACCCTGTCGCAACGCCGACAGCGGCCAGGCCACGAGGGTTGCGCTGGCGACCGCAGCCACGCCCCAGGCAGCCGCCAGCGAGACCAGATCGATGCGCAGCGCCGATGCACCCGGTTGCGATCGCGTGCGCCAGCCGCGGATCGCCAGTGCAAACGCCGGCTGCGCCAGCACGCCCCCGATCGCCGCGATCGGACCGCCGACCAGCATCAGTGCCGCGAGCGCCAGGCCGGCCAGCAGTGGCAACGCGGGAGTGCGACCCGAAATGGCCCCCGGCCGCGACTTGGACTCAGGCATCGGTGCCCCAGTCCTCGGTCATCGGATCGGCCACGAGGCGTGGCGGCATCTGCAGATGGAATTTCTGCGTGCGCAGTTTTTCGCGGACGGTTTCGACGTTCTCGCGCGCGAGCTTGCCATTCGACGTCAGCGCCACGTCGAGCACGAACGTCAGCGTGCCCAGCTGCGCGCGCACCGGCTCGGGCAGGACGTCGAATGCATCGCGCTCGGCGAGATACACATAGGTGTCCGCCTTGCGCTGGCTTTTGTAGACGTAGGCGTGCATGGCCGGAAATCGCGGAAACACGCGGGATTGTGCGGCAAAAGCCTCGCCATGGGTATGGCGACTCGCGTCGCTGCCGGGCCGCGCGTCGACACCGTGTTCAGTGATAGCCGGCGTCGGCCGCCACCTTGCCGCGGAACACGCGATACGACCACGCGGTATAGCCGAGGATCAGCGGCAGCAGCACGACCAGCCCCGCGAGCACGAAGCCCTGCGAAGAAGGCGGCGAAGCCGCTTTCCAGATGCTCAGCGACGGCGGCACGATGTTGGGCCAGATGCCCAGCACCAGACCGAGAAAACCCAGCCCGAAGAAACTCAGCGTCAGCAGGAACGGCCGCGCATCCCGACCTTCGCGCATCGCCGCGCGCCACAGCCAGACGGCATTGACCAGCGCGAGCACCGGCACCGGCGACAGCCACCAGAAGTTCCCGTCCGCGAACCAGCGCGCCATGATCTGCGAATCCAGGAACGGCAGCCACGCGCTGACCAGTCCCATGAACGCGGCGACCACCAGCACCAGCGGCCGGGTCAGCGTGCGCGCCATCTGCTGCAGGCGGCCTTCGGTCTTGAGGATCAGCCAGCCGCTGCCGAGCAGCGCGTAGCCGGACACCACCGCCGCGCCGGTCAGCATCGAGAACGGGCTGAACCAGTCGAGGGCGCCGCCGGCATACTTGCCCTCCTCCAGCGCCATGCCCTCGACCAGCGCGCCGAGGATCACGCCCTGCGCGAACGCGGTCAGCAACGAGCCGACGGCGAACGCGGCGCCCCAGAAGCGCTTGCCGCGTTGCGCCTTGAACCGGAACTCGAAGGCGACGCCGCGGAACACCAGCGCGATCAGCATCAGCAGCACCGGCAGGTACAGCGCCGAAAGAATGATCGCGTAGGCGCGCGGGAATGCCGCCAGCAGACCGGCGCCGCCCAGCACCAGCCAGGTCTCGTTGCCGTCCCAGATCGGCGCGGCGGTGGTCATCATGTGATCGAGCTGGTCCCCGTCCTCGGCGAACGGCGCCAGCACGCCCAGGCCCAGCACGAAGCCGTCGAGCAGCACGTACATCAGCACGCCGAAGCCGATCACGGCGAACCACGCCACCGGCAGCACGGTCTGCAGGTCGAACTCCATCAGTCGTCTCCCACCGGGCCGTCGGCCGCCGAGATCGGCCGCATCGGCGTGCGCTCGCCCGCGTCGTGGTCCGGGCCGTCGTCGAAGGGCTGCGGTCCCTTGCGGATCATCTTGAGGATGTAGCCGCCGCCCGCGCCGAACACCACCGCGTAGGCGACGACGAACGCGGCGAGCGAGATGATCACGCTGGTGCGGTCGATGTCGCTGACCGCGTCCGCCGTGCGCAACAGGCCCTGGATCACCCAGGGTTGCCGCCCGAATTCGACGACGAACCAGCCGGCCAGCACGGCGACGAAGCCGCTCGGCGCCATCAGCCGCCACGTGTTCAACAGCCAGGTCGACTCGAACAGCCAGCGCCGCCGCCACGCCCACAGCGAGACAACGGTCAGCAGCAGCATCGCCATGCCGATGCCCACCATCACGCGGAACGCGTAGAACACCGGTGCCACCGGCGGCCGCTCGTCGCGCGGCACCGCGGTCAGTGGCGCGATCGTGCCGTCCCAGCTGTGGGTCAGGATCACGCTGCCCAGGCGCGGGATCGCGACCTCGTAGTCGTTGCGCTCTGCGTCCGCGTTCGGTACCGCGAAGACCACCAGCGGCACGCCCGCGCCGGGCTCGCCTTCATGCCAGTGCGCTTCCATCGCCGCGAGCTTGACCGGCTGCACCTCGCCGGTCTTCAGCCCGTGCAGGTCGCCGACGACGACCTGCAGCGGCACCGTGATCGCCGCGAATGCGACCGAGAGCTTGAGCATCCGCATCGCCGCATCGACGTGTTCGCCGCGGCGCAGATACCAGGCCGCGACACCGCCGATGACAAAGCACGTGGTGATGAACGCCGCCAGCGCCATGTGCGCCAGGCGGTAGGGGAATGAGGGATTGAAGATGATCGCCATCCAGTCGACCGGATGGAACACGCCGTCGATCAGTTCGTAGCCGGCCGGCGTGTGCAGCCAGCTGTTGGCCGAGAGGATCCAGAACGTCGAGATCAGCGTGCCCACGGCCACCATGCACGTCGACAGGAAGTGCAGCTTCTCCGACACCCGGCCCCAACCGAACAGCATCACGCCGAGGAAGCTCGCCTCCAGGAAGAACGCCGTCAGCACCTCGTAGCTCAGCAGTGGCCCGAGGATGTTGCCGGCCGCGATGCTCAGCGCCGACCAGTTGGTGCCGAACTGGAAGCTCATCACGATGCCCGACACCACACCCATGCCGAACGACACGGCGAAGATGCGCATCCAGAAGAAGTACAGCTCGCGCCAGACCGGATCGCGTGTGCGCAGCCAGCGGAATTCGAGAAACGCCAGCCAGCTCGACAACCCGATGGTGAAGGCCGGGAAGAGCACGTGGAAGGAGATCACGAATCCGAACTGGATCCGCGACAGCAGCAGCGCGTCCAAGCCGGACGTCCTCGATCGAGCGCAGGGGCGTCCAGTGTCGGCGCCGCGTCGTGAAACGTGCGTGGGTCCGAACGTCGCATGCGACCGCGTGTCGCGCCGGCCATGACCTTCGCCAGAGCGTGCCTGCGGGAGCGCCCGGTACACTGCGGCCCTCCTGTCACTCGTGGAACCGTCGAATGCGTCGACTGCCGTTGAGCTGGGTGCTCGCCTGCGCCCTCGTGTCCCCCATCGCGTTCGCGCAACCCGCGCAGCCGCTGACGATGGACCGGATCATGGCCGATCCCGACTGGATCGGCGCGCCGGTCGAGCGCGCCTGGTGGCGCTGGGACGGCCAGTCGGCCTACTACGCGCTCAAGCGCGACGGCAGCAACGTGCGCGATACCTGGCTGCAACCGCTCGCCGGCGGCGCCGCGACGCGCGTCGAGGACAACGCCCGCGCCGATCTCGACGGGCAGGACCCGATCGTCGACGCCACCGGCACGCGCATGGCCTTCCTGCGCAATGGCGATGTCTTCGTGCGCGACCTGCGCACCGGCGCGCTGACCCAGGTCACGCGGACCGAGGCGCCCGAAGCCCAGGCCCAGTGGACGCCGACCGGCGGCCTGGTCTGGCGCGCCGGCAACGACTGGTTCGGCTGGGACGCCCAGCGCGGCACCACCCAGCTCGCCAGCCTCAAGGCCGAGGACGATCCGGCCAAGCCGCCGAAGGCCGATGACCTGCGCGAGCGCCAGCTGCGGATGATCGAGACCCTGCGCGTCGAACGCGACCGTCGCGACGAACTGCGCACGCAGAACGAGGCCTGGCGTCGAGGCGATGCCACGCGCGCGCCCGGCCCGGTGTTCCTGGGCAAGGACGTGACGATCGCCGGCAGCGCCCTGTCGCCGGCCGGCGACCGCCTGATCGTCGTCACCACCGCCAAGAGCGGCGACGAAGGCCGCGAGGGCAAGATGCCCCGCTACGTGACCGAATCGGGCTACGAGGAATTCGAGGACGTGCGCACGCGCGTGGGCCGCAACGATCCGCTGCCGCAGACGCTGTGGCTGGTGGACGTGGCGACCGGCATCGTCCGCGAACTCAAGACCGACACCCTGCCCGGCATCGCCACCGATCCGCTGGCCGACCTGCGCCGCGCCGCTGGCAAGGATGCGCTGAAGGGCAACCGCCCGGTGCGTCTGGAACTCGACGGCCGCGGTGGTGGTGGCGGTGCGATCCGCTGGAGCGATGACGGCCGCAGCGTCGCGCTGTCGATCCACTCGGTCGACAACAAGGACCGCTGGCTGGCCACCGTCGATCTGGCCGCGGCCACGCTGCAGAACCGCGACCGCCTGACCGACACCGCGTGGATCAACTGGGATTTCAACGAGTTCGGCTGGCTGCCCGACAACCGCACGCTGTGGTTCCTGTCCGAGTCGTCCGGCTATTCGCATCTGTATCTCAACGACGGCGGCCGCTCGCGCGCGCTGACCTCGGGCAAGTGGGAAGTGTCCTCGCCGGTGATGGCGCGCGACGGCAGCCGCTTCTTCTTCCTGTGCAACCGCCAGTGGCCGGGCCGCTACGACGTCTGCAGCGCCTCGAACGGCAACGTCGCCGAGGTCACCCGCACCGGCAATGTCGACGATTTCAGCCTTTCGCCCGACGAGACCCGCCTGCTGCTGCGCACCTCCGGCAGCTATACCCCGCAGCAGCTCGCCGTGGCCGATCTCGCCGGCGGCGATGTGCGCGTGCTCACCGATACCCGCACCGCCGAGTACAAGGCCTACGACTGGCTGCAGCCCGAGTACGTGCAAGTGCCGTCCAAGCACGGCGCGGGCACGGTGTGGGGCAAGTTCTACGGCCCGAAGACCTACGAGCCCGGCCGCAAGTACCCGGTCGTGCTGTTCGTGCACGGCGCCGGCTATCTGCAGAACGTGCACGAGCGCTATCCGAACTACTTCCGCGAACAGATGTTCCACAACCTGCTCGTGCAGCAGGGCTACATCGTGCTGGACCTCGATTTCCGCGCGTCCAGCGGCTACGGCCGCGACTGGCGCACGGCGATCTACCGGCAGATGGGCCATCCGGAACTCGAGGACTATCTCGACGGCATCGACTGGCTGGTCGAGCA
>Ga0207767_1000371_pt1 | contig 33012 bp, 24 predicted proteins | sample HigsolmetaGSP17D_FD_184845 | JGI IMG/M metagenome (GOLD analysis project Ga0207767, IMG submission 184845) | High solid enriched microbial communities from the Joint BioEnergy Institute, USA - SP1-7-D (SPAdes) | ecosystem: Engineered > Bioreactor > SSF (Solid state fermentation) > Aerobic >... | reverse complement strand
GCGGGGGGGGGGGGACGGGCGGGCGAGCAGAGGCGGGAGGAGGAAGGCGGGCAGACGGCGAGATGAGCTTTTTTCCCCGGACGGGCGACGCGGCGAGGGCGAGACGGGGGCGCCCTGGTTGGCGGTGCGCTCGGCACTCCGGAGACGGCGGCTCGTGGGCTGCTCCGTGCGCGAGTCAGCGCCGCCGCCTCGGATCCGGCCCTGGCGCAGGGGCCACCGTCGTATCGCCCGGCAGACCGCCTGCTTTTGTCTTTTTCTTTTCTTTTTTTTTCTTTTTTCTTCTTCCTTTTTTTTCCCTTCTGAGAACAGTAGAGAGTACTACTTCTCCATCTTATCCACCCCCTCGTCTTCCTGTCGCACGGAAACGCAGCGTGGGGAGACGCTCCGGCCGGCGTGACCTGAGAGGCTGGGAGGGCCCTGGATCCATGGGTCACGGCGCCGCTGTCGGTGCGTCCACTCTCCCTGTTCCGCGCATGTCGTGCCTCGGGACGAGGACGCCTGCTGTACGTATCATAAAGGTTACCCCGCCGTTCTTGCTCACTATTGATTCTTACCCTTTGTATGTGCTGTATGTAAGCCTGTAAGTGTGGATGCAGACCGCTGGCCGCAGGCAATCAAAATCTTTGCCTGGCAGGTCGAGTCATCAAATCCAGACCGCCTGATCCTGTCCAGCACCACACACGACATGGCCCAAGCTGCGGCTAGGCAGGCAGGCAACGCACCGCTCTCATCTGCAGGTTATAGGTCCAGGTCGCACGGTGTGTCTTTTGTCTGCTGCAGCCCGCGCTCACCGCAATATTCATTCACTGTATACCTGCCCGCCTGGGTTAGGTACGCCGTTACAACGGCATTCTCGACAAATCGATTAGGTAATTCCAGAGTCGGGATGCTCGAGGCTAGCCCGGTTGAAACCGTTTCAACCAGGTCAGAAGTCTGGGTCAATTCTCTTCAATCTCTCGAAGCTACCATCACGTGTGATCCATCCTGTACATCAGTTCAAAAAGAATACTCCTCGTACTCGCTACACAGCGACCGAGTCATCAACTTCAGCTCCAGCGTCAGCTCTTACACACGTCTCAGCTTGTTTCAGCAGTGATAAACAACACAGGAAGCCGTGATCCTGTGCTACCCATTCAAGATACACAGACACGAGGAAATCTGTTTTTAAAAAGAGCGGCTTCCTCAGACTACAGCACACACATCCGTAGAATAGATACCTCTGACACCGAATACGTTGAGACAATACATCCATCTGTGCAGACGTGAAGCAAAAGCCCCGAGTTGCGGCGTGATACGGTCCGTGGGCTGCTGGGCGCAACGCACATCCACTCAAGGGAGAGTTCTGCAATGCACAGGTGGAATTGGAAAAGAAAGCTGATAGATTGCAACTCCAGATTCTGCACTCCATAACATAGTGGACTTGTGATAATCTTGGAAGGACCCTCGAAGGTACCTCTGTAGTATGTCCTGCGTAGTGCTGACTGCGTCTGAGGACAGAGATTTTTGTAGCAACTTTACTTCTGTGCTTCTACCTTCATCTCCAGTCAGCCATACTGTACAACCTTTTGTTATTGCTGTTGCTACTATAATTATTATCCCTTCTGGAGAATTTCTTGGAAACTTGATCAAAACCTCGGTATAAATAGCACCGACCTCATCCTATCTACATACCTAGAAGAATGCATGTAGTACTGTGTACTATGTAATACCCCATAAAAAAATCTACATAAACCTCAGTCCCGCACAGAGAGTATTAACATATCATACTTACCTAGGTGCACATCAGCATACAAATCTACCAAAGTCCTGTTTCTTTTTCTTTATTGAAGTAATCTGATGTGTTTGTTTTTCCAGATACATAACACAGAGCTATTATCAGTTGGTTGGGGATTATTATTGTTATCCAGCTGACATTTATGTCTACATATACATACTGTGCAGTTGTGTATGTATGCATTATCTCCGCGGCAATATATCCAAACCCCTGCGAGCGTACCTGAAGAAAAACACTCCAACCCGCAAGTGAGGTTGCGCGCGCGCGAGAGAGAAGAGATCTATATCTGCACCGCAGTCTACCTAGTTTTAATACAGATCGATCAAAACCAAAAAGCCCGCATGAACCTCCAATTCCATCCCATCTCATGGTGTTGGAGTATATAATAAGGTCGGAAACTTGCAAGACAAACTGGGTAATTACATGTTGCCTTTTTGTTCAACACGTGGTTCTGCGATTGCAAGACGAGCTGATTGAGTGGCCACGAGAATTACTATCGATAACTAAGTACATGTACAGTACCTACCTAGATAGGTAGGTATGTTGGCATGTTGTAGATTCTCACCTAAGTCCCGTCCATATATACATTAGGTACCTACTTTCTCTAGTAGATATCATATCGAGTTTGACTCCCCCGTTTCGTTCCAGGTTCTGGATGAGTTCAGCAAGTACCGTAGTACTGTACATACTGAACATAGGTACAGTAATAACAGTTAGCTCTGGTCCTTTCTTCTCCTTCCCCTCCAATGGTCCCTCCCTCCCTCGCCTGCAGTCGAGATACCCCTCCCCCACCCCATCCCCGGCGCTTAACAAGATACATGCTTACCTATCTCGGAATGGAATGACAAATTCTGATTTTCGATCCCATCCACATCCACAGCATTATTATTCTGGCCAACAAACAGACAAACGGACAAACAGACAACTCAAACGAAAAAAAAGGTACAGTACATACAGAACGAGCGTGACATCTCATCTCATCTCACTTCCCGTCTCCCCCGTCTCCCTGCCCCCATTACCTCCTCCCCTTCCACCTCGCGCGCGCATTTTGCGGAAAAGTCTGCTTTTCTGAAAAAAATAAATAAAAAGAAAAAAAAATAAAGCAAACGGACGAAACTGGACGTCCTTGACCGGAATCATAATTCGCTCCTTTTCAACGTTGTTCAGAGCTCAACCGGGAAGGATGACCACAAATAAGTAACGGAGCAATGCCCTCTGTGGATATCGACCTCTTTTTAGATCCAAAATTGCGAGCCAAGGTCAAGGTTTCTTAAAAAACGCAAAGGAAGCAAGAACGAACCATGGAAAGGAGAAGGATACTCAGGTAAAAAGATCCTTGGTTTTCAAGCCCTAATGATTTCAGCGACTGACTCATGCGAATGTCTCTTTCTACCATCTTGAACATTTCCATCTGCTCCCCATAGTTTTTTTCTTCGATAAGATTAGAGCGCGGTTGAGCCGCTGCCAAAAGGGTTCTGGTTGGTTCTGACCGATTTCCCTCAATCGACGAAGCCGAGAGAATCGGCTACGAAACGAACCTACTTTCCCGCGCAGAAGAAGAAGGAGAAGGGGAGAAGGAGAGGAAGCTCTTTTTCGAGATTTTGGATATTTTCTTGTTTGTTCATTTACTTCTGCTCACTGCCTTCAGGATGCCGACTGAGTTCAGCCTGGAAATTCCCGCCCGTACGTCAAGCAAGCGGGCCGCCGAGCAGGATGACTCGCTACTTGAGGAAGACTCAACGATAGTCTAAGGGTAGCAAAGAAGAGACTAAAAGCGCAAGGCTCGTTCAATGCGCAGTTTTGGACACGAGCTGCCGAGGTCGAGAACCTAATTCTTCAGAGGCATCAGGTCGGGAGGAAGATCTCCTTACGAGACTTTGGAGGCACTGAAGCTGAGTGGCAGCAGACCGAGGGCGCGAAGGCTCTATTTGAACAGATCCGGGCCCAGCAGCTTCAGGTTAAGATGTGCGAGCAGCGCTCACATCAACTGAACGACACAGGAAAAGGCAGATCATTGCGAGCCAGTTTCATGAGACTGTTCACAACAAGCAAAATGGGTCTGGGGATCAAAAGTACCGGCGCCGGAGACAGAGACGGTAAGATGCAGAATGACTTCCGCAGGGAAATGATTCAAGTATACGGGAGTCTCCATAAGACAGAAGTCTGGATTTGGTGTCCGGTCCTCGGCGATTGGTGCCACAAGAATGACACCAGAGCGGCGCATCAGTTTGCGTACATGTACGGGCAGGACACCATGGACGCGATCTTCGGCAAGACGAAGACACCGGAGCTGTTTTCGCCCAGAAATGGGCTCACCACTCCGAAATATATCGAAGATACATTCGATTCCGGAAAACTCGTCATTGTCCCAGACCTCCCCAACCGTCCAACGACTACCGAACCTGCGGCCTGGTTCAGAAAAGAACCCCGTGAATACAAGGTCCGTATCATTGATACTGCACGGGACCAGCTGGACAAGAGAATCCACCCACATACACCACTGAGATGGCGGGATCTGGATAACAAACGCCTTGAATTCTTGACTGCGTTCCGGCCGGCTGCACGCTATCTTTACTTTCATTACCGCATGCAGGTGCTTCGGCGGGCCTGGAATCAGAACCCAGGCGATGGTGCCAGCCATATACTGAGGGACGAAATGGGAAACCCGTTCTGGGGAACGCCAGGTAGATACCTGCCCCGCGATATGCTGATGGCGTTTGTTGAGGAGCTTGGTTACGATCACCAGGATCTTCTTCAGGGTGCATCATGCAGGTCTGGGGACCCAAATCTTCTTTTGGAAGTGGCATCAAGCCAGGTAAAGGCTAGGCGCCATAAAGTCCAGAGTGAGTCCGAGGACGACAACTCCGAGGATGAGAGCTAGGAGTAATTTTTTTTTTCTTTTTCTTTTTCTTTCCTTTTTTTGCAAGGCTTTTCTTAACCTACTACCCCTTAACCTCCTACTCCGGAGGTACCTACTAGCTAGCTACCTACCTACCTACTACCCAATTAGTCAGGTAGTAAATACAGTGAACCCGACCCGACCTATTACCTAACTCAGCAACTGAAGACTACGTACCTACCTAACCTTAGTAGTAGTTACCTCACCACTGGCATACTACATACAGGACATGCTTAAACGGCCCCCCACCCGTCGCCACCATCACCGTGACCCCGGCCTCGGGACCAGTCCGAGCCCGAGTCCTCAGTGACTCAGTCGGCGACGCCATCACATCGTCATGCCCGCAATAATGATGAATCCCAGACGCCGATCAGTCGGATCAGTCACAGACGGACGGCGCGAGGCTTAGCTTAGCTTGACTTGCCTTAACCTGGCGCCCTGCCCTGGCCTCTGTACATGTATGTACAGTATTACCTAACATACGGAGTACATAATAATAATAATAATAATAACTTTATTTCCGAGGTCCTGAAATGAATACTGCATTATTGTCCCGATCAGTTTACATCTGAGTACGGTACTCTGTAGTGTCAGTGCTGCGCGCACGTGCGTGCACGTGCATTGACCCTTAATAATAATAATCTCAGGCTCAGGTTCGGGTTTCAAATCTCCAGTTTCCCAAACCGGCAAGTCCAGTCCTCAGCCCAACGAGGCTGAGCACCTGGGGACTCAGGGAGGGTCCAGGCCCAGGCCCAGGCCCTACTCTCAAGTCCCCGGGCTAAAAATTAAACCACACAGCAGGAAGCATTACTACTCCAGCATTGATTCCAGCAGCAGTGGCACAGATTCAATCCACTTGGTTTCCCCTCTACTCGATAAGGTCAATGGATCTCTGGAGCACTGCGTCGTCAAGGGGCGCTGGCCTCGGGGTTGGCCCGAAGCGATGTTACACGCAGAGTACTCCCTACAGCAGGTTGCGACGCTAGTCTAGTGGCAAGCCCGGCGAGTCAACAGAGTAACCATTGTTACGGATCACAGCAAGAACAAACTTCCAAGTCACGACATACATTGAACGTGACACCTATCTGAGCCGACTCGCCGAGTCTCCTTTTCGGTCCTTCCAGAGCACTCGATTGCGTGCCTGTAGCCATGCGAGCGCTTGTCCATGCCCAACATGTCCTAAGCGAGTGACAAAGATGCAAACTGCACAACTCCCGAAATGGAGTGGCGTCTTATTGCGCCGTAGAAAGAAAAAAAATAAAATCAAAGGTCATAAGAGATGTCTTTTTGCGTATCGTAGATAAATGTCAATGCAAAGCTATTCACATGAAAGGTAAAAGAAAAGAGAACCGGCCCGGTTGAGCGAGCCACGGAGGTCCTCCCAGGCAAAAAAAGAAAAAGGGAAAAGATAATGACCCGAAGCTAAATTCCAACGAATGGAAAAAAAAAGGCCTTACGCCGGCACAGCCAGTCCACGTTCGCGTCTACGATGCGTTACTGACAGATCCAGCTTTAGTTGAACCACCACTCGACGTTGTGGAGACGACCGATGTCCAGGCTGCCAAAGGTGCTGAAGAGGTGTCGAGACATGTCGATCGAGTTGCCCTCGCAGCCCATGCACTTGTCGACAACCGTGGCGGTCGCGGTCCTGCCGCCGTACGAGACAGTGACGCTCCTGCCGCAGTCGCTGTCCTGCATCCCGCCGACGGGAAGGGCGATGACGTTCTCGACGAGGCCGTCGTTGGTGTAACCGCAGAAGCTTGGGTTGGTCGGGCTGGTGGCGGTGTCGTAGTAGGTCCCGTCACCATCGCAGGGAGAGCCCGCAGTGCAGACGCCGAAGTAGGTGGAGATGGGGCTCAGGCTGGAGCCGCTCTCAGCAGCCGGCGCCGGCGCACTGGCGGAGGTTGGGGCAGGCTCGGACGCCGGAGTAGAAGTCACAACGGGAGCGGAAGACGAAGTAGGAGCCGGCTGAGGGGCAGGGCTCGTCGTGGTCTTGGGGGCCGGCGGAGGAGTGTAGATCGAGCTGGAGCTGGAGCTCGAGGGAGTAGCGACGACGGGGGTGGTCGTGGTGACCGGGACGAACTGACCGTAGGTCACTGGCGCCACAGTCTGGCCAGGAGTGATGGTGATGGTGGTTTCGACGGTGGTCCAGACGACGTCGGTCACCGTCTCCCACACGACGACATCCTCACGCTTGTTGAGGGGAGCGGCAGTGCCGGCAGCGGCGAAGAGAGCGCCGGCAAGGGCAATGGTCTTCGAGATAGGAGCCATTGTTTTTCTCCAAAGAGAGTGTAGAGCGGTGGCTTCGGCGTGTGTTTCTCTTGGGATATCAGAGACCCGGCTCTTGAAAGGGTATCAACAGGCGGGCGCAGCGCGCAAAGCTATGTGCGAAGGAGAGCTGAATCGAACCAGGCGATTCAAGACGATGGAGGGAGGGGAATAGCAGGTGAAGTCTGCACAGCAGGCCAAGGACTGGATGCGGTGCGCCTCAGGGAGGGAACGAAACCGACGCAAAAGCCGAGTAGAGAGTGTGTAGTGACTGTCTCAGACACCGTCGAGGTGGTGAAGAGGAAAGCGAGGGGCAGATCCCGGGGGATCGGGGCGTTTAAATAAGGAGAGGATGGATGCAGAAGACAGATGGGAAAGAGAGAAGGAAGAGAGATGAGGATGAAGCGGAAGTGTGGGAGCCACCAGGGGCAGAGGCGCAAACTTGCAAACCGTAAACGCCGGGCCCGCCACGCAACCGCGGGCCTGGACGGGAAAACGCGCCTCCAATCACCCGCAGGCCCCCGGGCACGGCACGTTCGCTTCTTTCAGGCTGCGTGCACTCGTCTGCTCGACGAGTCTCCTGCCGGCCCCCATGCGCGGTACTTTGTCCATTGCCTGATCGGTATTCCATCACGAGGACCGCGACAGGATCCAGATGTCAGAGGGGGCCGAAATGTTCTGCGCTGGCACCTGTGACGTGCATCTCACCGGGACGGCGTCCCTGACATGGGTCGCAATGCGATTGGCAGAGGCGGCGCAACCCCTTGGGGCCAGACGCAGGTAAGATGCAAAGTTTGGCCGTTGTGCGGTGTCCGCTTTTCAGCCCGCCAGTCCCGCCTGGATCCGATCCAGGCACAGGGGAAAAGGGTCCCGTGCGTCGCCCCGGCAGAAACACCCGCCCGCGCTGGCCAACCACGACGCCCGGCCCGCCAAGCGGCCCCATCGCCGCCAAGCCTGCCCAGGCCTCTCCGCAGGAACCCGCCCGAGCGGCCCTACGCTGGGCCAGAAGACCTTGAACCTCCATCGCCCCTTCCCCTGCGAGGTACTTCGCAACGGTCTCGACACCCGAGAGAGGCAAATGTTCTCGCCGCGCCGGTCCCTCGGCCAACTGCCGGAGGACCGCCGTGGCCGGGATCGCAGATCTCTGTCCGATCCGGAAGGAGCACATACCCTCTCTCGTGGCAACCGCAACCGTGTCGTCGGGACCCCGAAACACACGGCGGGGCAGTCAGACTATACGTATACCATTGTCCAGGCAAAGCCTGCCAGACAGAGCAGAACCGCTCCACCTGTTCCTATACCTGCTACCGAGCGACGCAACGTCACAAATCCTTCCCCACCCCAAAACATCTCGGTCCTCGAACTTCTCAGACACTCCCCACCGGTGCGGTGGTATTTGGCCCCCAGGTCGTACCTGTTCCAGCAAGAGGATGAGCCTGTTCCGGAAAACTCTCCACTGGGAATTCTCGCACAAGTTCTTTAAAAAACGCCAGAGGATGTGTGTGGCCCGAACGGGTTAGCGGACCCAGTGGACGGTTCCACACGCCAATGTCTCTGGACGGTGGATCCCAGGTATCTAATCGAATATCGATAAGGCTGGCCTGTCCTGACCCCTCCATCCATCTCCAACTTCGTCCCATGTTTCTCCCATCCTCCTCTCTTGCACGTCGCATGGGCTCCTGGCCTGCTTTTCCCATGGCCCGTCATTCGCTGTTCCTGTTCCCCAGCTCTATCCACAAGGGCCAGGCCCCGGCATGAGACCGGGAAATCCCAGAAGCGAGCCCGAAAACCCCGCCCGAGCCAAGCGGACTTCTTTGTATGCCGTGCTTTCTTGAGTTACGATGAGCAATAACAACAATAGGGACAATCGTTCCCTCGCCACATGATTATCTCAGCATCCTCTTTCCCGCAGTGATCGCCGGGAGAAAGCTTTTCAATGCGACTGACAGGAGACGCATGCGAGCGGAAATCTGAAATTATTGGTTGAACCATGTGCCTTTTGACTTTTGACCCTCCATCTCAAAATCGAAGCCCTCTCTGGTTCTCTTCCTGCAAGGGAGGGCCACCGAGATGCTGATGATCCGCGATACCTAGGTATCTCTTCGTCGCTTGACTCGTACCGCTCGATCGCGAGCACTTACCGTTTTCGTGACATCTATTGACAATGAGAAGAATATGTCAGACACTCCCTTTGTCCAGCCGTTTTGGCCAATACTAGATCTCGACCTTGAGAACCTCTCAGAAACCCTTTGTGTATCTCCACAGTCCATCCATCCCCTCTGCATCCCTGTTTCTCCGAGAGAGAGCACATCCACACGCTGCTGAGAGTGAATTGCATGCAAACTTTGTTCCCACACCTTTTGCCTTCTGGATTATACCGGCATCTCTGTCTGTCATCCATCCATTCACAGGAGGTCCGAAATCTGAACATCCTGAAATTTTCTTTATGTGGCAATCAGTACTGTGCATGCGCATATGTACTGTACCACCAGCAAAGCAAACCGACCAGGCAGGAACATCTAGACAACAGTAAGCAACAGCAGTGCAAAAGTTTCGCCACATGACAAAGAAAGAAGTTTTCAGTGCCACTGGAAGTGGGAACCTGTACTTGCGCCTTGCATCTGTTTGTTGTCAAGAAGAGCCATTCCATATCTATCACCTAATTACCTACCTATCTGATCATTCCTCATACGACCGGGGCAGGAACGCTACCCCATGTCACCTAGAGATGGCTCTCGGAATAAGGCCGAACTGACCAGCACGCGTAGGTAAACCTTCCAGTTCTCAAACCCTCCGGACATCGCCTGGCGTCAGGCCCTGCGCTGCTTTGGATGTCACGGTATCATGTACACATGTATCTAGGCATAACCTTAAAAAGTATGGTTAGTTAGTGGAGTCGATCCCTTTACCTTACCTACTGATCGAATCAGCATCATCAAAAAGTTCTGCCGCAACCTTATGGACCTATCCACCAACTTCCCATGTTGTTCTAGTACGTACTTTAGGTCAGAGGAGATGGGCGAAGGAGGAGAAGGGGGGAGCAGGGTGATCGTCCGCTCTGGCGTGTCAGCCCGGGAGTTCTGCACGATAGTTCCTCGTGACGTGTATCCGATCGACTGGTTCGTACAGTACAACATCCATAGGTCATTGCTTCAAGTCCTCGACACCTAGGTGGTGGTTGTCTCTCAGGGTTACTCTTCGAATAGACCACTCACTATCGACAGAGACCTCAGGCGAGGCAGTCTAGCCAAAAAAAATCCAGAGGACAACGATGTATGGAATCTGACTCGCATTCATAAACTACCAATTATCTAGACCAAACGTCATAATTACCACATGACACAGCACAAAGCAAAACGTAAACAGAGTACTGAACATGCAGGTCACAGGGGGGTGACAATCGTAAAATCAATGGCGTGTAGCCTTTTTTATGCGGCCATCGGCCAAGATAATAATCGGTGAAGGGGGCTGAAGGGACGTAAATTGGCAAGGGCAGGAAAAACAAGCCAAACCAACAGAATGGACCATCAACTTCGTAAGCAGATCATAAAAACCCAGAACACTCAAACGCATAACGGACAAGCAGGAGACGAATGTTGGAATCCAGATGTGGGGAGACGGTTCAGCCGCTGCACATAAGGCAGGCCTCCTTGTTCTCGATGCTGCAAGCAATGACTTTCTGAGAGTAGATGTCATGCTCACGCTCCTCGCTCTTGTCTTCGGCATCCTCTTCCTGGACGTTCTTCCGGCCACTCATCGCCGGGTCGGGCAGTTCCTCATCGTGGTCCGGAGAAGTTGGTGGCTCGGCAGCAAGGGTTCGAGGGCTATCACGCTCGGACACACCGTTCTCTCTGTTCGACAATGGTGGAAGAGGCTCGGAGTTGCCGCCGACGGCGGGAACAGCGGTGTTTGGCTGGTTCTGTTCATACATGGGACGAGGAACAGCCGAGTACGGGCTTGGGGTGTTGCCCGGTCCCAGACCCCGCCTCTTGAGATTGATGTTCCGCGCGACGTTGGTATCTGCGACCTTGAGCTGCTCCTGGTCCACAGTAAACTGAATTGGAGCGGAGGCAGCCATGGTCCGAAGGTAGTACATGCCAGTCTTCAGACCCATCTTCCACCCAGCAAAATGCATGCTGGTAATCTTGCCCATAGTAGGCTCCTTCATGTGAATGTTGAGAGACTGAGACTGGTCGATGAAGGCACCACGGTCGGCAGCCATCTGCAGAATAGTTCGCTGCGAGATCTCCCACACTGTCTTGTAAAGAGCCTTGATGTCTGCAGGGATGTTGGGGATGTTCTGGATAGAACCACCTTCGGCAATGATACGGTTCCTCATGTTGTCAGACCAGAGACCAAGGTCGACAAGATCCTTGAGCAGCCATGGGTTGACAACTTGGAACTCGCCGGCAAGGACACGGCGGGAGTAGATGTTCGAAGTGTAGGGCTCGAAGCATTCATTGAAGCCGAGGATCTGGCTGGTGCTCGCGGTGGGCATGGGAGCGACGAGCAAGCTGTTACGCACACCGTATTTGGCGATTTCGGCCTTCAACGCGCTCCAATCCCAGAGATCAGTGGGCGTCCTGCCCCACATATCATACTGGAGAATCCCCTGGGAGACTGGTGAGCCTTCATAGGTCTCATATGGGCCGTGTTCCTTGGCTAGCTCGACCGACGCCTCGAGAGCAGCATGGTAGATCGTCTCAAAGATCTGAATGTTCAGCTGCTTTGCCTCGGGAGAGTCAAATGGCAGGCGCAGCGCAAGGAACGCATCGGCAAGGCCATTGACACCAACAGCGATCGGACGGTGGCGCAGGTTACTCTTCCTAGCCTCCGGAACGGGGTAGTAGTTGATATCGATGATCTTGTTCAGGTTGCGAACAACGACTTTGGTGACCTCGTGCAGCTTGCCAAAGTCATACTCGCCACGGGCAGCGTCGACAAAAGTAGGCAACGCAAGTGAGGCCAAGTTGCAGACAGCAACCTCATCAGGCGCGGTATACTCGATAATCTCAGTGCAGAGATTGGAGCCGCGGATAGTACCCAGATTCTTCTGGTTACTCTTCTTGTTACAAGCATCCTTGTACAGCATGAATGGGGTTCCGGTCTCCGTCTGCGCCTCAAGAATCGCGTACCAAAGTTTCTGAGCCTTGACAGTCCGACGGCCCCTGCCTTCCTGTTCATATCTAATTATAGGTCAGCTATGATTTTTTTTTGAAATTCTTGAAGTGGAGAGGCTTACTTTTGGTAAAGAGCATCGAACTCTTCGCCATACACATCTGCAAGGCCAGGGGCCTCGTTGGGGCAGAACAGTGTCCAGTCCCCATTCTCCTCGACCCGCCTCATGAAGAGATCGGGAGTCCAGAGAGCGTAGAAAAGATCACGAGCTCTGACCTCTTCCTTACCGTGGTTCTTGCGAAGATCCAAGAATTCAAAGATGTCAGCGTGCCAAGGCTCGAGGTAGATGGCGAAAGCACCTGGACGCTTGTTTCCTCCCTGGTCAACGTATCTCGCGGTGTTGTTGAACACCCGAAGCATGGGAACAATTCCGTTTGAAGATCCATTGGTGCCAGCGATGTAAGAGCCGGTGGCGCGGATACGGTGAATGTTGAGACCAATACCACCAGCGGTCTTTGAGATCAGAGCACAGGTCTTGAGAGTGTCGTAAATACCCTCGATGCTGTCGTCCTTCATATCAACAAGGAAGCAGGAGGCGAGTTGCGGCTGAGGAGTACCGGCATTGAACAGTGTTGGAGAGGCATGGGTAAAGTACTTCTGGGACATCAGGTTGTATGTCTCAATGGCCTTCTCAATGTCTTCACCGTGGATCCCGACAGCAACACGCATGAGCATGTGCTGAGGACGCTCAGCAACCTTCCCATTGATCCGCAGCAAGTAAGAACGCTCCAGGGTCTTGAATCCAAAGTAATTATAGTTGAAATCACGGTCATACACGATGGCGGAGTTCAATTCATCTGCATGTTTCATAACGACCTCATACGTTTCCTTGGATATCATTGGAGAGTGCTTGCCGTTCTTCGGGTTGACATAGTGGTACAGGTCTTGTATGACCAGGGAGAATTGCTTCTTGGTCTGCTTGTGTAGGTTCGACACGGCTATCCGGGCAGCGAGAATTGCATAGTCTGGGTGGGTAGTGGTCATATACGCCGCAGTCTCTGCAGCCTAATCAAGGAAGCAGTTAGCAAACCACATTCATCTCCGAACGTTGAAGGGGAAAAAGAAAAGACTTACCAGGTTGTCCAGCTCAACGGTGGTCACACCATTGTAGACACCGGAGATGACCTTTTGAGTAATGGCAGCAGCATCCACATGCTCCGTGTCCAGGCCATAGCAAAGCCTCGATACACGGGCAGTGATCTTGTCAAATTGTACACGCTCTTTGCGTCCGTCTGTCATGGGCATCATGGTTAGTACCTAGTACGAGTCGTGCAGGTGGCAAGAACGACGCTGAGCTGGATTGAAAAAAAGATTTTGTGTCTAGAGCTGAGTCGAGACATAGAGAGCCTCGGACACTCACCTCTCTTATAGACAAACATCTTGACGACGTTCCTCTGGAGGAGATGAGTTCAAACTCGAGTCGTCAAGGTAACAGAGGTGAGGTAAAGAAAGGGTATCTAAGTTTTTGTCCTCTCCGTGGCAAGCAAGGCTAATGAAAGAGAAAGAAGAAAGTATTTAAAAAGGGGAGAAACCGAGGATGAGAATTGGGTAGGGGGCGGAGAGAAAGAAGTGGTCGGAGGGGCCGAGAGCGAGTATTTGATGTTTGCCAGTCCCGCAAAAACGCGTGTCATCGGAGGAAAGACGCGATTTTCGTGTTTTGACTAAATGGGTTAACTTTGATTAATAAGCACAGCGGGTTGAAGTTGCACGATCGATATATCACGTGACACGTGTTGCCATTGGAGTCCGTGACATTTACATGGCAGATATGACTTGACCGATTCGCATTGAATCTCGTTATTGGCCCAGGTGATTTCGGGCCATGGCTCTTTCAGCTGTCAGGTTCAACGCCGACGGGTCTTTCACGAAGATATTCCAATAGAATTGCTATTATAACATTTGAATACAAGCTCATTCAGCTTGCAATCAGACGGACCATACGAAATTACAAGCACAGGGTATTCTCTCAATTACGAATCCGAAGCAGGAGACTTGTCTGTCGTGCTTGTCATAATTTCTCCTCTCTTCTTATTTCTTGGTATATCTTAGATTGCCTCAACCATGCTTCTTCAGTACCTACTTAGGTACCTAATTTTACTTAGACGGCAGAGGATGCAATGCAGCAGCTTGAGCTTAGAGAAGGGGGAATAATCCACCCGTGGACGTACTCAATTTCCACATTTATATTTCCAAAACAGTATTCAATTCGCACCCAAACGAATCGCGGGATTCACCTGTGGGATCCTAAAATATGTACTATATTGACAGATAAATGTCTCATATAAGACAGAAAGACTCAAATTCTCTCTATGTCGGACCCATTGCTCTAGATCTCAAGACGTCTGGGACCGCTAGACGAGTTTACAAAGCGGCGGCCACTCCAACGAACACGGCAGCGGCAAAAGCGGCAGCAGAGCCAGCCCTGTTGGAGGACGCAGCACCATCGAAGGGAGCTGGGGAGGCGCTAGCGGAACCCGCAGAGCTGGAACCAGTGCTAGAGCGAGAGCCAGTGGAAAGAGAGCCAGGTGCAGTAGCAGTAACGAAGCCGGAGGGTTCGGCAACTCCAGAGCGGATGGCGCTGCCGGTGCTGGTGCTGGAAGAGCCAGTCTTGGTAGCAGTGGGAACGGCTGAAGAAGCTGAGTTAGTACTAAATCACAGAACCTTGAACGTGTCGGCGGAATGTAGGTAACAGCGACACGTACCAACTTTGTAGCCGGCAGAGGCGCAGGTGCTCGAGAACGCCTTCAGGGCAGCCTGAGTGTCATCGCCGCAAATACTGGAGATCTTGGCCTCAACCTTGGCACCGTTTGTCACGCAAACAGCCTTGAGATCAGCCGGGTTGTCCTGGGTAGAGCTTTTCAGGGCGTCAGAACGACCGTTTCAATCAATTGCGAGGGGTCGAGTCATGACATACCCAATGGCCGAAAGGAGACACGCAGGAGGGATGGCAGCCACAGCGATGTGGCAGAGAGCCAGGAGCGAGAGAAAGAGAGTCGACTTGGCGAAAAGCATGGTGGAGTGATGAAAGCGGAGCAAACGTATCGTCAACGATAAGAATCGAAAGGACCGATCGAGAAAGCTGAAGACAGCACAAAAAAAGAGCGACTAGAGTTAAAAATGCAAAACGTAGCGTGCAAAAGAATGAGAGGTCTGCTGTAGGATGAGGGAGTGAGTTGGGCAAGAAGGTTAATAAGAAAGGGAGATGGAGGAAGTGTCTCGACCCTGGATCCAGAACCACCTAGCGTCTCTCCGCGGCGCCGCCGAGAAGGCTCGCGCGGGCACGCTCAAACCGCAGGGTGAGACCTGCCTAACGAAGAACGGTTTGGTGCCAGGGGCACCTCGTCGCTGACTCGCTGGCAGTATGATGACTAAGACCTGGTTATTCTGATAGTTACTATTTCTGGAGCATCCCCGGAGCGGCTCGGACCTCGGGTCTCGTGAGTACTCCATAGTCACACAACAAATTTATTATTTACTGCTCCGTAGTGCGGTGAACTAGCTGTGTCTACTATTGATTCCTTCGTCAATTTGTCCGTCTTTGGTATGTTGTCGCAACAAGGATCCGGGGGAGTTGCACATCAACGCATCTGTCGCTGGCCTCAACCTCAACATGTACTAGGCTCCTAATCGAGTGTGCATACAGTAAGATCATGGAAGGCAGCAAAGGGAGCCATGAGCTTAGGACTGTTAGGGATAAAATTTCCCATTTCTATTATTACCGAGTATTTGAGAATTCAGATTTTCTGAATCCTTCTAAGCTCTTCCTTCGAGGAAGATCCATATAGCTGTGCCACAGGACAAAAAGGCTGTAGTGCCGGTAGTAGTTTGCAGCTAGTGTTTTCATCATCGTCTGGATAGATATCATCCTCATCGAGCCCTCAGACCGCCGCAAGATGCCGTGCTTCAGAGCCACTCAATTGGCCATCTGGCGTGCTCACCACTTCCCTGATGGTGTTGACAGGGCTGGCATCGCATTTGTTCACGCGGTTAATGCTCAATGTTCCCACGCCGGATCCTCCTTGCTGATGACAATTTCTTGCACATCCATCCTGCAGTCCACAATCTCTCTGCCATTCACCAAGTCGTTCTCTCTGGCCCGTTTATCTGCCTCCGCCTCGTCCTTGGCAATTCCCGCCCTGACATGTCTCCGAATTAATCTCCTCCGCGCCGTTTCAAAATCCACTTCCACAAACCAGAGCTCGTCCATCAACTCTGCAGCATTCCTCCATGGTTCCTTGTTCAGGCTCAGGTAGTTCCCTTCGAAGAAGATGACCCGAGATGTGGGGAGAATGGGGATATCATTCTCAACAGGGTCTTTTACCGCATGGTCAAAGCTGGGCGCATACACAGTCTTGGTTTCTGGTGTCAGTTCCTCGCGTAGCGTCTTAACCAGCGCCAAGAATTTCTCTGCATCGAATGTAAAGGCTGCGCCTCGCCGGGCGAATGCATACTCGGGATCTGGCATAGCGGCAAGCTGGGCACGCGTAAGGTGATACCCGTCCATTGGGACGCAAGTAGATATGGGAGGCAAGTCGGGGTGTTCTCTGGCATAGACTTGGTTGATACGTTCGGTCATAGTGCCGGCAAGCGAGGTCTTGCCTGAGCCCGGGATTCCGCTAATGGCGATCATCAAGCGGGCATTTGGAGGCGTGGAAAGGAATTTCGCTAATGGAAAAATCGTGTCAACATACTTCTGTTTACAACGACCATGTTCCAGCAGATGCGCATGTGATGCACGGGATCACTCGAATTATCCGGGGAACAGGCTAGAGGCACGTGGACTCACCCCAGGTCTTCTCAACCAATCTATTTACTTGTTCCTCCATGCTTAAATCAGTATGCAGAAAAACAAATTATTACAGGTATAAAATTAAGGTAAATCAGCATAAACACGTTTCAATGAAGTCAGAAAGAGGCACGCTCGGTAGCGGGATATCCACGGCAAAGGTCGTCACGGCGGTGGTCATCAGCACAGCAGCCAGAGTTCAAGTAAACGATGGAATTGGTTGAGAAAAGATATCAATTGAAGCCTTGACATCGAAAAATTGATAGATAAAAAGTTTCACAACAATTATATCAAGGTGGCATGTTGTGACAATCGATTGCGCGGGGCAGATGAGGCGAAGCGCAAAACGCGGGGCGCAATCGGAGTAAAAAGTGGGGTCCTGCACCGCGGTTACTCGTGACCATAGTAGTGGTGACCGTGACGTCGCTCCGACTTTCTTAACACGGAAGCAAATAATGGGCCCCAGGCCTCTGTTGTGAATCTACACGTTCTTGCTCTCGCAACACCTGGTCATTGGGTGCGGTAACTCCAGAAAACGTCTCTGATTCGAATCAAAATTAAGATTAATATAATATATACCACTCAGATCCTTCCCCATGTCGATTCGTGCAGATCGAATCACCAACCGCAAACCTCCTTGTCGTCTTCCCACCCTAGACTGCATGGCAGTTATGAACCGTCTTCATAATATAAAATTCAGTCAGAACACTTCTGTGATGCTTTACGCAGGTAACTTGCTATCCAGGCAGTCAATTGACAGTGACACCAATAGCGCCAATCATGATAGTTAAGGCTCGACGCACACTTAGTAGTCGGTACCTAACTCATCATAAGTTCTTTACATGATCATCGCAGCTCCAGCTCCTAGACGAATCAAGATCTATTCCACATATGCGGCTTATTATAAAATCATCGCTGGCTCTAACCTGATCCGAACGAGGTGATCGCATGGTCACTATCGAGAACTGAAGGATTACCCAGTCTTTCGAGTCACTCCCTTGTTCAGATGCACAGATACAGAGTAATGTTACCTCTTAGGACCGCAGGAGATCTTTGAACGCTGTGGTAGAGATCAGGATATCGCAACACAAAGCTGCCCAGAGCTTCAGAATATAGGAAGCAATCATACGAAGCGGTATAGTATTCCTACAACATTTTGATAGTACGAAATCATATTCAGTCGTTGTCAGGTGCACTTGACCTGACACTCTGCTATACACACTGGTCCTCAGCGATTTGACAAGCCTCACCAGCCCTTGTTCCGTGGACATGCATGTAACCAATATGATTTTGTATCAAGCATGCATAATGTTGATTGAGATGGATGAGACAATACCGCAACCAGAATCTCTAATGTCTAGTTGTGCACGGACGCCCAGGTCCTCTTTTATATTTGCGAATGCGTGATACAGCACTCCAAGGGACGGCTCGAATCGGGCAAGAATGTGGTTCTGCTGTGCGGTGATCACCGAGACGGTATTTTGAATTCAAGAGCGCACGCTGTGCTGTTTCGATGCATAAACCAGGCACTGTGTCTTAGAGATGCCAGATTGATGTCATTGCTCGAGTAAACAGCGTGCGAGTCGAATAATAGATCAGCGCGAGGACCATGCAGGCCCCGGCCTTCCGGGGCCGACGGGCTGCGTAACCGAAAGCAGCTAGCGAACTCCGACCCCGGGCCCCGAGCGCGGGCTTCCGGGGCAGCGCAGCCTGCCAGCCACGCCCGGGGGCAGCAGCTCAGACCGCCCGCTTGGGCCTTGGCATATCAGGCCTGCCCACCTCGCGCGATAGCTCGATCTCAACACCACCTCTGCATATGACATGACTGTCCCGCGTGCTTCTCTGGCCGGTTTGTCCCAGCTGGCGTCTTCAGGGTTCTGCGGGACCCCTGGTCCCAAAGTGGTGGCCCTTCTGGGGAAGCATAATGGAGAATGGGCAGCCTTTCGGCTGCTGTCGTTCCTACCTAATGCGCCTTTGAACTGCGGAAGTGATAAGTATTTCCATGACGCATTGATACGGTATTTATATGCGTTTCCACGGATGTAGATATGAAAGGATGATTTGAGTTCCTCCTTTGTTGCGGTTTCGAGCATGCGTGCACGCTCTGTCCCGTCTGGATTTTTACAGGACTTTCAGCCAGACGGTGGATAGATGGTTTCGTTACATATGCTTACCTAGACACCTACATTCTCGGCTTCATATTATTGTTAAATTTTTTTTCTTAAAAAACAACATGGACAAGAAAGAGGAATGAGAAAAAAAAGACAACATTCCTCCCCCCCTCATTGGAAAGAAGCAGGATAAAGAAAGAAAAGTAGAAAATGTTAAAAGTTCTTTTAAAAAAAAGAGATACCATTATGCGGATAAAAGATAAGGTCACAATGCCTCAATTCAATGCCAGCACTTTTCTTTCTTTTTCATCCGTTCGCTTTCCCTTGCTCGCCATAAATCATACATTGGAATAATAAAAATGAGAATCCATATGAATAGTAGTGATATCCGCGGAACAACAGCCGGCCCGTCTAACCTGTCACGCGTGATAGTCGGAGGATCATCCTGAAGTAGGGGGTATCGACAATAGATACGCTGGCCCTGGAGCTGATCGCAGCAACAACTGTTGAGCCTCAAGTTTTTTTTAAACCCCTCTCACATCGCAAGAAAACCAGCCATAAAAAGCAGAGATGCCTGCAGGATTAAAAGAATATTAAATACAATCCCAGAAAAAAAAAGGCCAAGCACGCCCCATTAGTGTATGTCGCCTTTAAACTCCATTACAATCAATAAAAGAAAAGTCTCTCTCCAAGAAAATACAGCGCCATATCTAGAGTATCTCTCAAAGTCGTTCTCTGACCGGTCCGTCAGTGTTACTTGTATTCGGAAGTTCGTCACCAGCGCCGAGCCTGCGGCCAATGGTGCGGGACAGTCCAGCTGCCGCCCACCACTCGTCCGGAATATCCTCCCGGCGAGCAAGCCGATCTAATATGGCCTGCATTTGCTGGAGATCAGGGTCCACGGTGTCTTGGGAGAATGAAAACGAGACGGCGGGAATTGGTGGCTGATTATCTTGAGTCGAGCCGAGACCGTATGAACGGCGTAGAGAATCCAGCAGACGGGATGGTGCTCGACGACGCCGACGGAAGGCCGCGAATGGACGATGGTCGGCATCAGAGTCTGCCTCCGTGTCCGATTCCGAGGAGGTTGGATAATCGCAGGGATTGAAGAACTCGGGATATGGGTCGAGAATCATATGCATTGTCGCCGCTGTCGAATCCAGGGAGGATGGCAGCGTCTGCGACGAGGAAGTCGAATCGTTCGAACCACCATTCCTCGAGAGATCAGTGGAAGCAGACGCCGTAGTCGATGTGAATGAGGAATCTGTGCTGGGCAGACGCGCGTCCGGTGTGATGGTGGCCAGCAGTGTCTCCCAGGTGTCGTTTTCGTCATCGCCGTCCGGGCTGACGCTCCGCTGGCGGTCCCCAAGGCCGTCCATGGTCGGGTCGCGATTGTGCGCCTGCCGGTTCGCTTCACTCACAGACCGGTGGCCGACGCGGCGTAACAATGGTATGTTGGACCCTGCCGAATCATCCCCAGAAGATCCATCCAATCGAAACGGTGATAGAGCGGCCACATCAGGATGCGGTTGCGAGGAAATGGTACTGTGGTATGCAAACGCAGGAGCAAATCGTGGCGTAAATGGTAAGTGCTCCGAAGTCTGCTGGTTTCCAGACTCGTCGGCAGAAGATGAGCGGTTAAGCAGATCGCTCGTCGCCCAGAGTGGCATCTCGAAGCGTAGAGTCGGCTCTCGAGGGATCCTCAGCCTCCGTCCTGGATGGCTATGGCGCAGGGCATCTCTCAGCAGGCGCTGGCCAGCTTCCCGTCTGGTGAACTCCGCCCACACCGGAGGGTCGAGTAATGCGTCATCGCCAAAGACCGGGGAGCGCGCATGACGCCGGATCACGCCTGTTTCACGCTCAAGCTCACGATTAATCTCGTCTGTTAACTGACGACGAAGAGTCGGGGGGAAATGCCCACCGTTTGCGAGACGTGCAGTGGAAGAGCCGTTTCGCGAAGGACGGCGAATTGTGGGATGGCGACGGATCGTGGAGCGCGCAGCCGCGGACGGATCGTTCTTGCTACTGGTCTTGGCCCCGGTGGGCGAGGGCTCGCGGTACATCCTGCATGTTCGTCAGTCTCACCGTTCAGGCAGGCAACGAGGCAGCGCGCGAAATACACGACAAGCGCGAAACGGAACGGACGAGGCGGGTCAACTTACGGTATACCCATGGTGGCACGGGAGTGAAAGCTCGACGCAAAAAGGCCGCGAATATGGTCCTGGGGGAAACGCGACCACGAAAATGGACGCGATGAGAAAAAGAAATGGGGGAGGGGAGGTGGCGAGATGGAGGGGGTGTTGCGCCGAGAAGCAGGTGTTGATGTCGGGGTTTGGGGTTTAAACGGGAGAAGAAGGCGAGGCGACCGGGGCGAGGCGAGGAGGGCGAAGGACGGGAGGGAGCCGCGCGCGAGTCGGCCCTCATATGACGGGGGCGGGCCGTTGATAGGCTGAGGCTGCGGCGCAGGCAGGGCAACGGACGCTTGGCGACACACGAAAAAAAGGTGGCAGGAGAGGTGGTGGCGTCGTGATGAGCAGAGATGCTGCTGAGACCCGTCTGCTCTGGGGATGCGATGGACGCGTCCGACGACGATCGAGAGCAGCACGAGATGCGCCGTGTTTGTTTCCCTCGACGGCGTCCCGTCTCGACGGACGACGGCTCTTGCTGTCGCTTGTCGCCCGGGATGTATTTTACCGTCAGTAATTACAGTACCGCATGCGGCGTCCCACGTGAGCGTTGCAGCCTCAGGCTCCAGGGCATCTACGAGACCGGCCGCTCCTCCGCTACAGATCGCCATCGAATAAAATCCATGCGACTTTGCCGCAGGGGCCTGCCAACTTTCTGCCATCCGAGTTTCCCACGCCATTGACATCGCTGACGGACAGAAAATTACCCAGACTCTTGTTCCTTAATCTATCTACCTCGGTTCTCCAGCTCAATGCTGTCGCGTCACCCGTGAACCATGCGAAGAGCGACAGCAGGCGACCTCGAGCTACTGCACATCTGGAGGAATGATTGAGCTAGGTCTCAGCCGCATCTCCCGTCTCCTCCAGCAGACGCCTCTATCATGGAGGGCCATCCATGTTGCGGGCACTAACGGCAAGGGCTCCATCACTGCCTACCTGTCCGGCCTGCTGGCCGCGGGCGGAGCCCGCTGCGGCCGCTTCACCTCTCCCCATCTGATCGATCGCTGGGACTGCATCACGATCAACGAGAGAGTCGTTCAGGAATCCCTTTTCCGTCGGGTCGAGGGCCAGGTCAAGCGGCGTGACCGGAAACTGGGCATCGGAGCGACCGAGTTCGAGTTGCTCACTACCACCGCCTTCGAGATCTTCAACCACGAGCAGGTCGAGGTCGGGGTGGTGGAGGTTGGAGTGGGCGGTCGTCTCGATGCCACAAACATACTGAAGGATGTTTTGGTCTCTGTCATATCCAAGATTGGGCTCGACCACCAGGCGTTGTTGGGCAACTCGATCGAGGAGATCGCCCGAGAGAAAGCTGGCATCCTGAAGCCTGGAGTCCCGTGTGTCATCGATGGCACCAATTCGCCAGAGGTAATCCACGTCCTGCAAGACCGTATTAAAGAGCTCGACATAGACGCCGTTATTGTCCGCCCCGATATGGTGGATCAGCTTTCACCAGGGCTGTCTCGTATATTCCAAGAGCTTGATCTGGAGCCCCATCAGCAAGCGAACATGTGCTGCGCCGTGGCTGCGCTGCAAAAGGCTCTTCCGCAGCTCCGTCCAAAGGTAAAACTTGGCAGCTTGCTGCCAGAGCTCTCTAAAGTGCACTGGCCAGGCCGTCTACAGCAGATCGTGCTGGATCCTTTGATCGCTCGCAAGGCACCTGTTCTTCTGGATGGCGCCCACAACGCACAGTCTGCTGAAGTGCTCGGGAAGCATGTGGATCGAAAGCTGCGACTAGCCGGCCGTCAGGTTACCTGGATCGTCGCAGCATCGCATGGCAGAGATCCGACAAAGTTATTCCATTCGATCATCAAGCCTGGAGACAACGTCGCTGTAGTTGCATTCGGTCCCGTCGACGGAATGCCTTGGGTAAAACCAGCGGACACGGCAGAACTTGCTAGCTCTGTTCGATCAATTGAAGGCGTCGGGCCAGTAGAGAACTTCGGCGCAGACCTTTTGGGAGCGATGAATTGGGCATCCACGATGTCCGAGGGCGGTCCTCTGGTGATTGCCGGTAGCCTCTATCTGGTATCGGATGTTCTCCGCCTATTGCGCGAGGCGCGAACGGCTCAACAGGAGAACCCAGCGTTGTTGCTCTAACTAAGGAGGGGAAGCGAGAGGGCAAATATTTGAACTGCGGGGCCTTCGATCCAAGCTCACGTATGTTAGTCAGATTCACCTTTCCGAAACCTTCAATGAGGGACAATGCAGAGCTGAACCTATGTTCTCCGCACTATCCGCGAACAATGTAAACAAAGGCATACTAGCATACAACAGGCGTAAAACAATACCATTTATGAGAACACTGACACTTGCAAATAGTCTCTCTCCTTCATCCTTGTAGAACACATTCGAATGTTGTTTGTCCATTGATGAATCTGATGTTTCTTGGGGTAGGAGATAGGGCTAGTAGCTGAGGATTATCGGAGCTGGAGGATGAAGATCCCGACTGCGTCATCTGCAGCCGCCAGTGCTTACTTTACTGCCGTACATTTTGGAGGGCCGAAAGTGCAGAAGCGCAACCAATTTGACCCGTTGCAAAGGCGCCTGTCAACTCGATGGTTAGTATTACTTCTTCGCCCCTCTTCGCGTCTCTCCGGGAGATTGACTGACCGCCCGGCCGTCCTAGCCTCAAGTGAAGCAGGCCTCTTGATGTGCAACAACGTGTGCGCCTAGAGGAGCTTTCATGGGCACCAGAGCAGGGATCCCACCCATCCCTCCGTTTAATACGACCACCCGGTATTTCGCACAGCTTATTTTCTTCTTCCTGCCCGATCTCCTCTCCAGTCTTTACCCTCCTGCGAACGTGACTTGATTCTGTCAGATCGCTCTGACATGACGACCGGACACCTTGGCTCCCGCCCCTCCTCCTTCTCCGTCTCCATTTACTTGTTCTAAAGCGGTCGTTTCTCCCGTCAGCTCAACACCAGGGGGTATTCCCTCGAGTCGCCGCGGTCATGATCTCCCGGTCTAGCGAGGGAGGTGAGGTTCTCCCTCCTTCACGTACACCCGCAACACCGGTCAAACCACGGTCTGCGAGGTCGGGAACACCATCGAAGGAAGATAAGGATAAAGAGAGGACATCAAAGACATCGGCGAAGGATGTTGCGGAGCTCAAGGACTATGTACGTCAACAACGACTCGGATGGGAAGTTGTTCAATGGGCTAACCATGGAAACACTGAAGCAATTGGGGGATTGCTTGGGCAAAGGCGCCTTTGGATCGGTCTACAGAGCTCTGAACTGGAATACCGGTGAGACTGTTGCCGTCAAGCAGATCAAGCTGGCGGATCTTCCCAAGAGCGAGCTACGAGTTATTATGGTATGGAGCTCCCATCATCTCGAGACAAGGAAACGTCCGCTCACGCTGGATGCTGCAGCTTGAGATTGATCTGCTGAAGAACTTGGATGTGAGTCTCAACTCAAGGGGAACAGAAGCCTAGTTCAGGAACCGGGACTGATTTGACTTTCGCAGCACCCGAATATCGTCAAGTACCATGGCTTCGTGAAGTCAGCCGAAACCCTAAATATCATTCTGGAGTATGTCCACTCTTGCGGTCAGGTATCGTCTGGATTGTAAGCTGACCGGGCTAGATACTGCGAGAACGGCTCCCTGCACTCCATCTCGAAGAATTTCGGCCGCTTCCCAGAGAATCTTGTGGGACTGTATATGTCCCAGGTCCTTCATGGACTCCTGTACCTTCACGAACAAGGCGTCATACACAGAGATATCAAAGGCGCAAACATTCTCACGACAAAAGAGGGTCTGGTGAAGCTTGCAGACTTCGGTGTGGCCAGTCGTACGACCGGTCTGCACGAGTCAAGAGTCGTTGGTACTCCCTACTGGATGGCCCCTGAGGTAATCGAGTTATCCGGAGCTACCACTGCCTCGGATATCTGGAGCCTTGGCTGCACGGTGATTGAGCTGCTGGAGGGCAAACCTCCGTACTATAAGCTCCAGCCTATGCCTGCCTTGTTCCGTATTGTTAATGATGACCATCCTCCGCTTCCGCAAAGCGCTTCTCCGGTAAGGATTCTCAGTGTCATCTGCTATTGGTATGTCTAATTTCGACGTAGGTTGTGAAGGACTTCCTCATGCAATGCTTCCAGAAGGATCCCAATCTTCGAGTATCTGCACGCAAGCTGCTCAAACATCCCTGGATAGTCAATGCACGCAGATCGGATTCTGTGGTCCCGAAGAAACCGATCGAATATGAAGAGGCTGTTAAGAGTGTTCAAGAATGGAACGAGGCTTTAAAGTCTCCTGATGCGGGATCGTTGCGGAAGACTCAGAGATTTGACCACAATAGTCCGGCTCCGACGCGTCAGGACTTACCACATCCCCTTGCAACGCCGGGAAGGGAGTCCTTGCCTCCGCCAATCTCCGCTGATCGATTCCGCTCTCCTGAGTCTTCAGCGGACGACAACTGGGACGATGACTTTGCGACTGCCATTTCCCCCAGCGCCCTTCAGCTGCCTCACATCAAACCGCAGGACAACTTTGGCGGAATGCTTTCTTCTGAAAGGCTCAAGGCGTTTGCATCTCTGGACGGTACAACGCTGAAGGAATCATTGGACAATTTGGGTGAGGGTGATTCCAGTATGAAGGGCCCCCTACAGCCCGGCGAACCGGACCCTCTTCAGACCATTCGACCCTACCTCCGCAAGCCCTTTCAGGAACAGAAGACGCAAGAGAGGTGCCCAGCGCGTAATCGAACAAGGAGTACGCTGCCATCTTTAACAAGCGCTCCAATACTAAACCAGGCCCCTGCTCCACCTACGAGGCAACCGCGCCCAGCTTCATACTATAGAGAAAGTTCTGTTGAAGACTACTCTGATCTCATAGCTGCGAATGACGATGTCTTGGAACGGAAACTGAGCGCTTTTCAGGTAAGTTAATGTTAGATGAGTGCATGGATATCCTTTCTTACGTCTTCTAGGACGCGAGTGATGACGCTCCTCAAACCGCAATGCTGGATTCTTCTAAATTAAAGATGTCACATACTACAAAATCCGATGAAGGGGGAAACGCGTCTCGCCAGGCTCCGCTCAGGAAGTCCCTTTCCATAAAACGTCCACGTTCCCAGATCGAGATTCAAAAGTTTGCGGAGGACGAGACCGATGAGGATTTTTCAGATATACTTGGCGCGGACGACGGTCCTTTGGAGAAGCCAGAGAGTGACGAGAGCTCCGATCGAAGTACATTGATGCTGAATTCGAGGCTCTCCGGCAGTTCTTGGCTTGGAGACCAAGATGACGAGGATGATCCCTTTGCTCAACTCGAGGAGGGGTTTGACGAGATGGATCTGGAAGCCAATATTGCGCGTGATAAAAATGCTCGGCTCCGGAATCAGGTGGAAGGCCTTGTAAGCTCCTTAAAGACCTCACAGGATGATGACGTCCTTGCGGACATTTCAGAGCAGCTGCTGGCCATCTTCTTCGACTTTCCGGAGACAAAGAGCGTGATCCTCAGTGCTCACGGGATGCTCCCAATTTTGGAGATTCTCGAGAAGTGCCGTCGACGAGACGTAATCTCCAACTTGCTCAAGATTGTGAACGCGATAATCTACAATGACTACGAGGTCCAGGAAAATCTCTGTTTTGTTGGCGGGATTCCTATCATCAATGAATTCGCCTCTAAGAAGTATCCGCGGGAGATCCGACTTGAAGCGGCTGCGTTTGTCCAACAGATGTATCAGACGTCGACTCTCACTCTCCAGATGTTCGTTAGCGCCGGCGGTCTCAATGTCCTCGTTCAGTTCGTGGAAGAGGACTACGAAGATGAACGGGACCTTGTCCTCATCGGAGTCAATGGGATATGGAGCGTATTCGAGTTGCAAGTAAGTTCAACTCTCGATGCCGATGATATGGAAGCTCACAATTGTGCAAGGGATCGACTCCGAAAAATGATTTCTGTAGAATCTTGGCACGCAATTCTGTCCTTGATCCCCTGTCTCTTGTCCTAAGCAGGGTGCTGGACGAAGAAGGGGAGCTTGCAGAAATTTGCGAGGGTCGTATTGCGAACATCTTCTACATATTCTCCCAGGCTGAGAACCATGTCAAGGAGATGGTTGCCGAGAGGACTGTTCTGCATAGTAAGTCAAGGGCGATGCTTTCGATACTCCATGATTCATTCTGACCGTCTCAAAAGGGGTACTGAAGGAATTAAAACGCATGACTCCCGTCCACCAGATCACCATGTTAAAGTTTATCAAGAATCTGTCCATGTTATCTACGACCCTTGACTCTCTTCAGAACTCTAATGCCATTGACGTGCTCACGGACCTTTTAAGGTCAACGATGAAAGGGCCCCATTTCCGGGAGGTCTCCAACCAGATTCTGAACACCATCTACAACATGTGCCGCCTGAGCAAGTCTAGACAGGAAGACGCTGCGTTGAACGGCATCATCCCGCTCCTCCAGAAGATCGTCAAGACCGAACGACCACTAAAGGAGTTCGCTCTGCCGATTCTTTGCGACATGGCACATTCCGGCAAGGTCGGCCGTCGTGAGCTTTGGCGTAACAAGGGCTTGGCATTTTACATCTCTCTACTTTCCGATCCCTATTGGCAGGTTACGGCCCTAGACGCTATCTTCACTTGGTAAGCAATATCCCCTGTCTGATACTTGAAAGAGCTCTAGTTGATATCTCTCCAGGCTTCAAGAGGAAACGGCAAAGGTCGAAGAGCACCTCCTGGACAACCGCCATGAAGGGCCCTCCTTCACCGATGCGATCGTGAAATGCCTGACAATCTCCAAGGCGAACGCGTTCGAGAACCTCCTGGAGCCGCTCCAGAAGTTGTTGCGGCTGAGCCCTCCGATTGCATCGACTCTAGCTCGACCGGATCTCTTCGCGCGCATTGGACAGAAACTTCACCACAACAAGGCTGCCGTCCGACTAAACTTGCTCCGAATTCTCTCCAGCATCTGCGATGCAAGCGAAGAGCAGGGTGGTCTTCTCGCACGATATGGCCTTCTGGATGCCATTAGAGAGTTGGAGAATGACCCTGCCGTCCTAGTCAGGGATATGGCTGGGAAACTCATAAAGTCTGCCGAGAGAAGTGAGAATTTCGGCGGTGTTAAGCGGAGAAGCAACGTGAGAAGAAGAAGTACTTCAACTACACCGCCGAGCCTGGCATCGAATCACTCTTTGCCATCTACGCCACATCGCTCAGGCCAGTCAAGGGGCTATCTCGACGGGCGAGAGACGCCACGACATCCACGGAATGGAATTAATGGCCCTCTGGCATTGCGACCCGGAAGCCGAGACGGCAGCAGCCCCGGCCTTTCCTCCGGAGGAAGCGGTGGTGCCGCAGCTACGAGAAACCGGATGTCACGACCGACGTCCAATCGACTGTTCCACGTCGGATCCTTGCCTTCGGATGAAGGCAGGTCACCGAACTGCCCATCTCGGCGGCCGTCCGCCGTAAACGCCCGACGCCGGCGACCAACCAACACCGATGCGGAATGGACATAACGACTGTTATGACTTATGTTCATGTTTTCTTTACTTCTTTCAGTCCCTTCGTTCTCTTATTTGCTGTCGATGCTTGTTACACGCGACGATCGAGTCCCTGGCTTCTTTTGATGACGTTAAGAGGGAGCATGCAAGAACATACATAGGTATCCGACTGATTCACGCTGTATTGCATAGTATGGGCGCATTGGGTGTATTTTTTTAATTGGGAATCGTGCCGGGTGGACTTGGGCTGGCTTTTCTGGATTGGCTGTTGTTGGTGTATCTATGGTTCCTTTTTCTTTTCCTTAATCTTGGTATGTTGGAGTGCTTTTGCTTCCTCTTGTCAATGACAAGCAAATGGTCTGGAAAATATCATGTCTAGGCGGTGGTTGAGGATTAATCCACAAGCGAGAAAGAGGATCTTGTTCATCTTTTTATTTTCTTTCAGGTTTTTTTTCCCCCTGTCCTGTACAACTTGGGCAGTTCTCCTCTCCCCTTATCTTGTTCTGTTCATGAAAAAGCTTGGGGCTATCCTTGTCAATTCGGACATTCCTTCCCTTATTCTAATGGCTAGCTCGCCGAGATAGTTGGCCACAGCCATTGATTTCTGGTTTCTTATTCTCTCAGACGGGAACCCGGGAGACATTAGTATTAGGTTCGATGGTATTCATCAGTATCTTTTCTTTTCCTTTTCTTTCTTTTTTATATAATCTAATCGATGGACAATTCTAGTCGCATCACAGTTCCAAGTATATTCTCACCGTGAGGTGACCTTGCGCTAATTAAGCCGTATGCAAGCTGGGCGGGTAATCATGATCTCGGGGTATATCAGCACAGATGCCGCATCTGTAGTACGATAAGATCGTCGCTCCTTTATCGTTCAAACTGACGCTTTTTGACATCATTGCACCGAATACACAGGAGAGAACCGCTCAAAGGCGGAATAGTAAGATTTACGTTCTTGACTATGAACTTCCTTTTTGACTGAAGCTGCTGAGACTATTCATGTTCCGAGGCAGTGGCACACGTGACGTGTTAACTACAACAGACCTACTGCCCGCGCTCCCCCAGCACAGATCTCCTCAGGCTTCCAACCGGAAGCCAATCATACATAAAAATGTGTATTACCAGTGGAACTCCTGCGACCAAGGTGCAACTGCATACCGCTTAGATCATCTGCGAGAAATATGTATGAACAGTCCTTGAAGAAGCAGGGATCAGACGATCCACCATCGGACCATCGGGCGAAGAAAACCCGGCCCGCCGCGCGAACCGCTGGATCTGCTACGGAGATCTACTTGGCCGCCGCCAGCGGTCAATTCATCTCAACGTCTTCATCCCGGCTTGCAGAGCCGATTCCTTTGTGGCACGCAGTTCTTCGGGACTCCGAGGCCGTCCTGACTGACTGGACAGATCGTCTGTTTCGTCGCACCCGAAGTGCGATGGAGGAGACTTGTCGCGGGTAATCACGGGCTGAAATTCTTTTTGCATGGACCTTGTTATTATACTTGCGACGAGTCTAGCCGGCGGACATGAGAGCAGCGGTCCAGGTACCGCTGCGGGCGTCTGTTTTCAATCCTGCTGCGGTCGTTAGACCCATTTCGAGTCGCTCCTCGTCCCTTTCTCTTTTCTCGACATCGCCGTCGTCGCGTTGCATTTCCGTCTCCGCAGCCCCCTGGACATGCTCGCGGTGTTTACGGCAGCGAACCTCGACCTTTGCTAGAAGTTATTCCACAGACCATTCGCCCAAGTCGCAGAAACATGGCGATGGAGGAAAAACGGATTCGAAGGGATCACGGAGGAGGGTGATCAGGATCGCGGCCGCTGGAGGCGCAGTGGGCACTGCGACGCTAGCGTTTTCAGATGACATCAAGCATGCATATGCAGCAGCAGCGAGAACTGGAAGGGTTGTTGTCGCGTTGGCAGTCTGTATTAATGAGTGAGTAGTGTCTATATCTCCCCTGTGTCGCATTTCCAAGGATTACAGTTGCTGATTGTTTCCCACCTTGTTCCTCATCACAGCTATCGAACAGCCCTGAAGCAGAAAGCTCAAGCTTCCTCGCCTGAAGATGAGGCCGAGATGCTTCGCGCCTGCCACAAGCGCTGCGCAGAGCGGACGCTGCGCGTCCTCGAAAAGAATGGGTCTATCTTCATCAAGCTGGGCCAGCACCTGAGCAGCATGGGGTACCTGCTCCCGCTCGAATGGACGACGACCTTCATCCCGCTGCAGGATAAATGTCCCGTCTCCTCGTATGAGTCGATAGAGGAGCTGTTCATATCCGACACGGGCCACCGAATCGATGAGCTCTTCTCGTCTTTTGACCCGAACCCGATCGGGGCGGCGTCACTGGCGCAGGTGCACATTGCGACTCTGAAAGAAACCGGGCAGAAGGTTGCTGTCAAGGTGCAGCACCCCGCCCTGGCGGAGTGGGTGCCGCTTGATCTGGCGCTGACACGGATGACCTTCTCGACGTTGAAGCGGTTTTTCCCCGAGTACGATTTGGAGTGGTTATCCCGGGAGATGGACTTGTCGCTACCGCAGGAGTTGGATTTCCGGATGGAGGAGAAGAATGCGAATAGAGCTAGGGAACACTTCAGGACGCATTCTAAGGCTCCATTGGTAATTCCAGAAGGTTGAGTTGACTGCTATGCTATATATAGAGCAGGAGAGGGAATATACGCATGCTGACAACAATACCACCAGTGATATGGTCGAAGCCACGCATCCTCGTCATGGAATACCTCTCTGGCCACCGCCCTGATGACCTCGAATATCTCGACTCAAACGGCATCGATCGTGATGAAGTCTCCGCTGCCCTAGCCCACATCTTCAATGAGATGATCTTCGGCGACGACGCCCCGCTTCACTGCGATCCGCACGGCGGCAACCTTGCCATCCGCAAGAACCCTAACAGAAGGAAGCCTAACTTCGATATCATCCTGTACGACCATGGCCTGTACCGCGACATCCCGCGCGAGCTGCGCCGGAACTACGCCAAGCTTTGGTTAGCGGTCATCAACGCGGATGAGCCCAACATGCGCAAGTACGCCCGCAAAGTGGCGGGCATCTCGGATGAGCAATTCCCGCTGTTCGCAAGTGCCATCACAGGCCGAGACTATAGTGTCCTGGCACGGAAGAAGGTCGTCTCACAGCGGACGGTCGAGGAGAAGGAGGAGATCTCGGGCGCGATGGGCGAGGGCATGCTGCAGCAGCTGGTCGAACTCCTCGGTACCGTGCCGCGGATTATCCTGTTGATCCTGAAGACGAATGATCTGAGTATGTTGTTACCTCTTAAATAAACGTGCCCATCCGCGCGCTGCTCGTTGTCCGTCCAGACTAACAGAGTTCTATATATAGCCCGCAGCCTTGATGAGAGCCTCCAGACCCGCCAGGGTCCCGTCCGTACGTTCCTCATCCTCGCGCGGTACGCGAGCCGCGCGGTGTTTGAGGAGCAGTTGGAAACAATCAGACAGCACGGCAGCATGTTGTGGCCGCCCAATCTCTTCCGCTTCCTGTGGGCATGGTCGGGTTACATGCGCGTCGAACTGAAGCTGGTGCTCTACGAGAGTTTTCTCTCGCTGAAGAGTCTTCTGAGGCTGTCATCTTAGATTTCTTTAAAACAAAATAAAAAGATGAAGACTCGAAGTCTCCTTAACTAGTTTAATTCGGGGTCTGTTCTATTTTCCCCGCTGTTTTGTATGTACATGCTGATGGATGGTTGGTTGCTGCTACACTAATGAGTAGAGAGACAGAATAGCGGTCTGTCCGCATCAGCGATGGCGTTTTCTTAGGTTTTTGTCTTGCGGTGCATGCGCCGCTGCTGTTACTCTCTCATCCTTCGTTATGTGCCTATTTCTTTCGTGGGAGATTACATTACCTGTTTAATCATTTCGCAAAACAAAATAGACATATAAATGAAAAAAAATGCAAGAGTTCGTTGAAGGGTTGAAGCATTTTGTCAAATAATCATGTCACATAGCCGAGGAAGACGAAGACGCTCGATAGAGACAATCAAAAGTTAGAAATTGGTATCCCATTTGCATTGTACTGTACATCCTAATCGATAGGATGAAGTTAATCAGAGGATAAACCTCGGGGTATCCTTGTTGATTTGATCACCTGGAGTTCCAGATCGAGACTGATCTATGTCGAACGGCAATTGTCATCGACGTCTGGAGTGGGAGTTAACGGGTTGCTGTTTTGGCTAGGAGTAAGTCCTGGCTTCCAATGAGCTGATGGCGAGCAGAACTTGGTCTCCTCTTTGCTGTAAATCCGAGAAGTCGATAGTATATTTGTATTTCACATATTTCGCACCTGTTGTCAACAGTTCCCCCCCCCCCCCCCCCCCCCT
>Ga0207767_1000368_pt1 | contig 33338 bp, 22 predicted proteins | sample HigsolmetaGSP17D_FD_184845 | JGI IMG/M metagenome (GOLD analysis project Ga0207767, IMG submission 184845) | High solid enriched microbial communities from the Joint BioEnergy Institute, USA - SP1-7-D (SPAdes) | ecosystem: Engineered > Bioreactor > SSF (Solid state fermentation) > Aerobic >... | reverse complement strand
TGTCTATAGGACGAGTTGCTATGTGAGTCAACCACAAGGGTCTGATTCTGTCAGAAAGGAATGTCTTTATATACATGCCTGTTTTGGTGATCATAGTGATTGTGGTGATTGTGGTGATCATGGTGATTGCGGTGATCAAGGTGATCAAGGTGATTGAATCAGTCATGTGCTGATCAGTTACTACCCTTGGTCCTTCAATTATCCGGCCTTTGTATGGCAAGGTCCATAACAATGTTCTGCATTGTGACTTCTGCACTTTTAATCACCTTATCCACCACCTGATCCACTATTGACAGAGAAATTTGATTTTTTTGATTCTGGAGATGTTGTATTTGCTTCTTTTGTTGATCCAGTTGATGCATATTAGCTGGTGTCTTTCCTGGATTAAAAGACTGGTTGCTATGTCCTGTTGACAGCAGTGTTGGTGTTTTCAGTTTAATATAAAGCTTCAAAAGCACTCTATTAGGCAATAGTGGAACCAGGCCAGTTGCAGCAAATCTGCTTTGAATATTTGATGCTGATAAAGCCTGTCAATGAACTGTAGGATAGATATATAGAAAATCTTCCTTGCTAATAGCATAAACACCATTCTTTATCATCTCTGCAATCTTCTGGCCATACAGACATTTTAATGGCGAGAAACAGCTCACATCCAATAGTTGAAGCAGATGTGAAGAATATGGTGGCATACATAAAGGAATAATCTTTCTTTTTGTACAGAATTTATCAAATTCTGTGGTGGTGTGACTGCTGTGGCCATCCAGAATTAGAAGACAATATCTGTCAACAGTATAAGAAGCTGTATGCTTTTCAAACACCTCTTGAAGCCAATCAAGGTCTAATGCATCATTTGTCCAGCCATTATCACTAACACTAACTCAGTAATTGTTTGGAACAGCTTTATACCACTGAGATTGGTGATTCTTTGCTGCAAGAATAATTTGTAGAGGTAGAACCCATCCAGCTGTATTTACTGCAATAATTGCAGTTATCCATTTGTGATTCTCAGGTTGTATAGCTTTTGCATGGCTCTTGTGTGTTTCTGATCCACAGACAATTTTAGCTGTTGAAATTATGCCCATTTGAAAGCCAGTTTCATCCATATTGTAGATATCTTGCTCAAGGATTCCATGCTTTTGAATAGTATCATGAAACTGCTTAAACCACCCCCTAATAAGCTCTGGATCTTCACATTTGGCTTGTTGATAATTGTACTTTCGGCTGTATTTAGAGCACAGTTCTGTGTGGTGTTTTATATAGCAGTTGACCCATTTCTCACTGATAGTTGCTTCAGATGATAACTGTGCAGAAAGCAATGACTGCGCCAAATAGTGTACTGTTGATATTTGGGGGGGTAAGCTGTGTTGGTCTAGATCTAGGATCCATGCTAAGAGAGTAGATTCTTCAGTATTTGTTAATTTGTGATTATTTGCAATTGAGTCTTTGTGAGTGGGGATTCCTTTGACACATCTCTTCAATGTTGTTGGAGGGATGTCATATGCTGAAGCTGTTTTAGAAATTGACTTAAAAAGGCCCTTTTTATAAGCATCAAGAGCTAATTGAACACATCCTTCCTTTGAAATATTGTTATCTGGTGCCATTGTGGCCGAATAAGCTGGTATAGGGGGGTTGTTGAGGTGCAGTGTAGGGGTTCGAGGAGCCGGACCGCTCGCTGTCCGTTTATATTATAAGACCTGAGAGGCAGCCTGAGGGACAGAACCAACAGAAGATTGCTGAAGTTCAAGAGATATTGGAGAAAGTGTTAAATCACATATAATGTCAGAAAGAACAAGTTGACATGTTATATATTCACTCTTGAGAAGTCAGGGAAGTGGGAACTTTAACAAAAAAGCAAAAAACAATCAGATCTCTTATTTAGAAAATAAAGAATATGCTGCAAGAATACTGAAACTCATTTTTTTAGAAAAGAGGCAAAGAACAGCTGCTGAAACACCAATTATAAGATTATAAGATACTGCTAAAATCAGGAACACAGTCTGCATTTAAATTAATCTATCCTCTCTCAGAAAAGGAGCATGAGGCACTACAGAAATATATTAACAAGAACTTAAAATAAAATATATTAAATCATCTATTTTATCTGTAGAATATTTTATACTATTTGTTCTCAAGAAGAATGAGAAGTTGCAGCTCTATATAGACTATTATTAGCTTAATAAGATTATCATCAAGAACTGCTATCTGCTACCACTTATTTCAGAGCTTCATAGATTTAAAAAGATCAAATACTTTATCAAACTGGATCTTCACAAAGAATATTATCTGGTTCAAATAAAAGAAGAAGAGGAATGAAAAACTATCTTCAAAACCTGTCTAGAACATTTTAAATATATAGTTATGTTATTTGAGCTTACCAATGCACCTGCTATATTTTAGAGCCTAGTTAATAATATATTGCAAAACTATCTGAACATTTTTTATATAGCCTATCTTGATAACATCCTCATCTATTTAGAAACCTTGGAAGAGCATAAGGAACATGTGAAGAAGGTTCTAAAAGCTTTATAAAATAAAAAGCTCTCTATGGCCTCAGAAAAATATAAATAACACACTCAGAAAGTAGAGTTTTTAGGATTTGTTATTATCTCAGAACATATGAAAATGAATGAAAGAAAACTGACTATTATTAAAAAATAATCTATTTCTATTTTAGTTAAAGAAGTGCAATTCTTTTGGATTTATCAACTTTTACTAAAAATTCATCTGGAATTACTTCAAGATTATGGAACTCTTGATACAGCTTACCAAAAAGAAGCAGAGTTTTGAATAAAAGAAAGAACAATAAGCAATATTTAAAATATTAAAAAAGTTCTGTGAAGAATCTGTTTTGAAGATCTATAATTTAAAGAAGCCAGCTATACTGAAGACAGATGCTTTAGACTATATTATTGGAGTATGTCCCAGCCAATCAAATAAGAAAGAGAGGCTATATTTTATTGTCTACTACTTCAGAAAGATAATGTCTTCAGAACTGAATTATAATATTCATGACAAAAAATTACTGGCTATTGCTGCAGCCTTAAAAGAATGAAGACATTACTTAGAAAAGTCAAGCATCAGACTCTAATATACTGCAACCACAAAAACTTGATTTATTTTATCATTATCAACAAGTTGATGCAAAAAAAGTCAGATAGATAAACAATTAACACAGTATAACATTTAGATCATCTATAAAAAGAGAAAGAAGAATGCCAGAGCAGACATTCTTAGTCAAAAACCAGATTATAAGATAGAAAAGCCTGAAATTTAGTCTGCAATCTTTAAGACCAAGGCAGATAATATACTTATTCTAATTAGATAACTAGCATCTGTCTTCTGAATTACTGGCTTATAGGAGTAAGAAATCAAGAAGGCCTATAAAACAGATTTAATGACTTAAGAACTGATAAAGATTTTTAAAATCTAAAGCTCGGAAGCCTGCAGAAAAAGACCTCACTATAGTTATAAGAGAGAGAGAGATTATTCTGTACTGAAGATTAATTTATGTCCTTATCAAACTTCAAGAACAGCTGATTAAGAATATCTATAAAGCTTTAGCGCATGGCCACCAAGAAAATAGACAAAATTATTAAATTATTAGGAATTTCTATTTCTCAGGGCTCAGAAGAATAGTACAGAAAGTGGTCTCCCAGTATAATATTTATATATAGAGTAAAGCCATCAGACACACTCTATATAAATATCTGCAATTCTTGAAAGCACTTAAAAAATCTTGATAATCTATATTCTTAAACTTTATTACTGATTTGCCAGAATCACAGGAATCTCTAACCAAGGTGAAATATAATTTAATTTTGATCATTGTGAATAGGCTTATCAAATATATCTATTTTTTATTATATCTGAAAATAGCAAATACAGATGATTTGGTATATATCTTTCTACAGATGATTCTAGAAAACCATGATCTATCAAATGAAATTATGTTAAATCAGAACAAGCTAATTATATACAAGTTTTGACAATTCTTAATATAATAATTAAGCTTTAAGTATAAGCTATCTACAACAGCACATTTACAGATAGATGAGCAGACAAAACAGACTAATTAAATTCTAAAACAATATTTTTACTGCTACATCAATTATCAATAGAGTAACTGGGTTGAGTTGCTATTTTAGCCCAATTTATATATAATAGTGTGAAAATCAAAGCTACTCAAAAATTATCATTATTAATTATAGATATAAGCCTACAGTCTATTAAAAGCTCATTTCTGGCAAGATTTTAGCTCAAAAAATTCTTAAAGCAGATCAATTAAAAAAGCTGCATTAATAATTAAGTTTGAATATTTAATTTATTGTTTACTGAGCAGCCATATACTACAATCAGTAACATCAGAAGATATCAGAATTTAAAAAGGAAAATAAAATATATATTAGAAAAAATATCAAAACACAGAGGCCTAGCAACAAGCTGGATTTTAAGAAGATTAAACCCTTTAAAATTAATAAACAAATTGGGAAAGCAAACTACAAACTCAGACTACCAAAAAAATATATTAAATATATTCTATTTTTTTTATATCTTCTTATTGAAATCAGCACTAATCCATGCAACAGTTATGTGCCTAAAACCCAGATGCAGACCAGGAATATAAAGTTAAGAAGATATTAGACAGTGAATATATAAATAATCAGTTCAGATATTTAATCAAATAGACAGGATATAATAACTAGAAAATATCTAAGAATCTCTTAAAAATTGTGAAGATTGCAAAGATCTTATCAAGAAATTTCATCTCCAGAACTTAAATTATTTAAAATTAGAGAATCCATTACTCTAAAGAAAAAGAGGTCAACCCCAAAAAACCCAAAAAGAAAGACAGAAGAAGTCTACAGACAAATTAGCTCTATCTAACAGATTAGAAGCTTCAGGCAAGCTGACACTGACAGCTGAATTAAAAGCCACTTATCTGCATATTAATTGAAGAAGAATCAGATCTCTTACAGCAAGATTCATCTCTAGAGGATTAATTCTCTTGTTTCTACTCAGCTTTTTTTAAAGCTTTAATCTCAACTAACTCTTGCTTGAATAGATCTTGACTACAGTTGTCCAGAAAAGAGAGCAAGTAAAGCAAATAAATCACTTTTGCTTAAGAACTAGCAGTCTAATAGATAAGATGTTGAGCTTGTTGAATGAGACACTAAATTTATTAAATAAAATTCTGGATCTCAGTCTTATTCTGTTTAATAATTTGTTAAGCTTCTTTTAATTAGGACTGAATATAATCTTGCACTTGATCTACATATTGAAACTCAGCAGATAAAGGTATTTCTCAGGAAATTGATAGTAATTCTTATAGTGAACACACCTGTAACAGTATTTAAAATCAGAAGAGATTCAACAATGATAGTGAGAATGAGATTAACAACTTAAACATTAAATAGATGCTTCAGAACCACCACAAAATATATGAGCAGCCAAAGCATAACAATAAGCAGTAACACTAGATATGATGAGCACAAGAAAGATCAAAAAAAGGAAAAAAAAGACTTATCTTCTTATAAGCTTTTGAGACAAAAGCTGCCTAGGGAAGAGATAGTGTTATAAATCTTACCATATAAAGACTGAATAATTATAGAACTGAGGGGAGGAACTGATTAGCAATATGACTGATTATAATTATTACAATCACCATAACCACCATGATCACTACAATCATCATGATCATCAAGACTTGAAGAAACAGCATATATATAATAACACTCCTTTTAGACAGATTTCAACCCTTGTGGTTGACTCATATAGCAACCTGTTATATAGGCATTGCTAGTAACACAGGCTCACCCCCTTGTTTCTTGGTCTCAAGATAAACTCAAACAACCTTTTAGGCCTAGTCTCTAGGGCCTGTTGTTACACTTCTTAGCCAGTCTCTATATAAGATATAACTAATATTTTTCTTTCTGAATACAGTTTATCAGATATTTAATATTGTGTTGATAAGAATTGAGTTTACAACTTCATCAATTATTATAAAAAGCTCAAAATATGATATTTGCAAAGATATAATCATCAATGTGTCAAATATAAGAATTTAAAGATTATCTATAAGTAGTTTGAGCAAGTACAAAGCATTATTCAATAATACAGTATTCTTGATAAGAATATCTATAATTTTGATAAAGATAGGCTTTGCAATAAGTTTAATTGCTACTACAAAAATAATTATTAAAGCAGAGGCTGCAGAGATAATCTGAAAATTGGAAATGAGTTACAGTTATTGAAGCAGTCAATTAAATAGACTCTCTTATTATATATTTTTTGAAGTAAAAACCTATTTACAGACCTGATATAAGAATAATGTTTTATTATCTGATCAAAGAACTGAGATAAGCACTAATAAGTGACTACTGATAATATTTGGGCTTTTATGACTGCAAAATCTCTTTAATTCTGCTACAAATACATATACAACGAGAAAATCTTAATAGGGACAAAAGCTATTTAATTTCTTAATTTGATTGAACCTACATTTAAGATACTTAAGCTAATAGCTTTGTTTATTTTTATTTTTGTTTCTTATTTGCAGTCTGTAATTCTTGATATTTTTCCTTAAAAAATAACTATATTATATTATTATTTAACAATCTTTGACAAGCTAATTTATAAAATATTTAATCTATTGAATTTAATAGACTTTATATCTAACATTTAAAAAGACTTTAATTATCTCAGCTTAGAGCTATAATTCTTCAATATTATAAAATATTTTAAATATTTAAGAAGCTTATAAATTATTATAACTGCTGTCAGAGAATGTTGAAATCTTTAATTAAATATGAAGTTATAAAAGAATCTAATTAAATCTATATAAATCAGTTCTCTGGCTGCAAATCCATTGCAAATATTTATTCTTTGATTTTTTATATAAGCTTATTAATATGCAGCTAGAAAGTCTGTCTTCTCAATTTGATTAATAAAGTTATATATTCTTCTTAACTAAATAATTATATAATCCTTTTGAAACTGAGAAACAATCAATATTTAGTTACTGCAGAAGATAAAAAGAATGAGCCGATATGCAAAAAATATATAGATTTTTAGTGTAAAAATAATTAAATTTAAAAATCAAATAATTTTTATGATCATCAAGAATCAGCATTCAACACTTTTTCTTTATATAATTCTTAATACAATGACTAAAGATCTTTAATTAAAATAATTAAAATTGATTATTAATTCAAAGCTCATTTTATGTAGACAACTGCTTTAATTATTATAATTTATTTATGATTTTTAGATTGCATATAAACCAGACAATTGATATTCTTAGTTTTAATAATTACTTTTGCAGTTGAATTATTTTCATTGCAAAGTCAGTCTTATTAAAATTATAAATATTTTTTTCTATAATGTTATAGTGTTTAATTGCTTGTTCTATATATTGAAATTATTTTTAAATAATCTTTAAATCTTTATATTAAGTTTGCTGATAATTATATTTGCAAAAAAATCTGATTTTAAGATCTTCATAATAATTAAGAAAGTTATGAATTCAATTTTTTTTCAATAGTAAATAAAGTAATTGATTTATCTTGCTCAGTTAAAATATTGATCATCTATTATACAATATTATATTTTGAAGAAATTCTTCACTTATTCACAAATATTATTTAATTAAATAAGAATATACTCTTCAGTAAAGATCAACTTTTAATTTTTAGCTAAGTTTCTTATTATACTGTGCAGTCTTTAAGCTGATAACAAAAAGTTATATAAAGCAGCTTAGATACTTAAAAATTTGATTTTGAATGTTTATTATAATAGCCAAGAAGATTCTGCCTTCTTGATGAGAGGCTTTTTTATTTGAATTTGTGGACATCATGATGGTTTATTTTGAGAAGACATGTTGCAGGTAGGAAGTGGGCCACTTGCTTGGGTGAGCCACTCACTTATGGATTAATGTAATCCACCACCGAGCGGCGCACACCACCAAGCAGCACAAAGATTCTAGCAGAATGCAATGCTGCAATGCCGCAAATTCTATTAGGAATCTATCCACAAATGAATATAATAATGATGCTATATACTAGGTAGGCCTATTTACTAGGGCATTAAGTCCTAATATGATTAATCAGATAGCAGTTATTGCATTATAGTAGCGCTTATTTCTTCTGCTCCTGCAATTCCCCCTCTAATGCTTGCTCAGCTTCTTGAGTAAGCTGCTGGCCTTGAGCACCTGTTAGAATGCCTCCTGAAGCAATAAAGGATCTAGGGGCTTCTCTCTTTCACTTTTAATACTGATTAGCAGCATGAAGCTCTTCTATCTGCTGCCAAAGTATGAGGATTTTATATATAGTAGATTTGCATGTCTTTGCTAGCTGACCAATTGCTTGATTTGGGGGGCTTTGAGAATAATGATCAATAAGCTTCTTAATAAGTTGTATCTGCTTTTGCATCTCTGCAGTAGAATGAGGAGTCTTTGCAATCCAGGAGCTATAAGAAGAAGAAGATGGAGTAATCTTTTTAGACTAAATATTGAGCATATCCAGCACATGCTGTGGATTAAATAACACTAGGCCTGTTGCTGCAGATTCACTCTATATATTGGCTGCTGAAAGTGCTTTTTGTGAAGACTGATATAGCAATAAAAAAGCCTTGCTTATCAATATAATTAATGTCAAGATGCATGCTCTTCTGAACCTGCTGCCCATAGGCCTGCTTTAGGGGAGTAAAGCAAGAGACATCAAGAGGCTGTAAATAATAAGATAAATATGCCAGCATATAGAGAGGAATAATTTGATGATTCTTGCAGAAGAAATCAGAATCTGCTATAGTATAACTGTTATAACTATTCAGAATAAGAAGATGATATCTCTCTATTGTATATGCTGCTGTATGCCTCTCAAAGACCTCTTTTAGCTATAGCAAGCCCAGCTCATTATTGATCCACTTATTGTCACTTAGGCCTATTATCCAGTCATGAGACAGATCTTGATACTATATAGATTAATAAACCTTGCCAGCAAAGATGATCATACAGGGTAGGGCCCAGTTTGTAATATTAATTAATTTAATAACTATCACTCATTCACAATTCTTAGGCTGTATAGCTCACATATAGCTTATAGAATAATAAGATCTAGTAATAACTTTTGCTGTAGATGCCATATCTATTTGAAAGCCTATTTTATTATAATTATAGATATTCTGTTTAAGAATACCATATTTTGCTACAGTATTTTGAATAAGATTGAACCAATTCTTAATAATATCTGGATTCTCACATTGTGCACATTGATAATCATACTTGTGATTGTATTTTGATGCAAGATTATTATGCTATTTAATAAATCAGGTTACCCAATTTGGACCAATTAATATAGTATTGTTTTTGTGATCAGATAGTAATAAATCTGCCATTCTGTGTACAATAATATAAGATGGTGGTAGACCTTGTTTGTCCATATCAAGAATCCACTTTTTGAGTGAATATTCTTCTGATTTTGTGAGCTTTTGACTATTTAGCATAATATCTGAACATGCTGTTCTGCTGTGAAGCCAATACTGGAGAGTTTATAAAAGCATATCAAATGCTGTTGCTGCTACTGCTTTGCTCTGAAACTGCCCATTCTAATAGGCTCTTATAGCTAATAGAAGACAATCTTCTTGATTAACTGCAGAATCTGATGATTTTGGTGGCATATTGGGTGGTTGAATAGGGGAAGATGGATAGAGGGAAACTCAGAACTTTTGCACTGCTCAGTAGTGTGTGCTGCTCAGTGGTGGATTATGTTAAGATTAACTAGTTAGATTATTAAGAAAAAACCCAATCTCCACTAATAGAAGAAGATAAAGAGGTCTATCTAGACAAACATCTCTTAGCATGCTACTGTCTCTGACAGAATATATTCTTTAAGAAAGCCTCTAACTAGTTATTATCATACTGTTTCTATAATTATTGTGTTAGGCTTACTGAGAAGAATTCTCTAGGCTATAGCTTCTTGTATAAGCAATCTGCTGAGGAACTAGAAATTATTAAGAAATACCAGATAGAGAACCTGGGCAAGAGCTTTATAGTCTTTAATAAAGCTTTCTTTGCTTCCTTAATCCTCTTTATTTGCAAGGCTAATAGAGAGTTGTACCTCTGTGTGGACTATCAGAAATCAAATATTATCTTAAAGAACTACTACTCTCTGCCATTAATTAATAAGACTCTAGAATATTTAAGTAAGAATCTTCACTAAACTTGATATTTAACAAGTATTTTATAAGATCTGGATAGATTCTGAGTCAGAAGACCTAACAATATTCCAGACTTGCTATAAAGTCTATAAATATTGGGTGATGCTCTTTGAGCTTATCAATAAACTAGCTATTTTTTAGAGATATATGAACAACCTTTTCTTGAATTATCTAAACTAGTTTATGACCATCTTTATTGATAATATACTAGTTTATTCCCAGAATGAATTAGAGTATCAGAAGCATATTATCAGAGTGCTAAATCAACTTTAAGAGGCAGGGCTTTAAGCAGACATCAGAAAATATAAATTCTATATTATTTAAACTAAGTATCTAGACTTTATTGTTGGCACTAATAGAATAGAGGTTAACTCAGAGAAGATAGCAGTGATCTAAAATTAAGAGCTCTCAACTATAGTTAAGAGAGTGCAATTCTTTCTAGACTTTTGCAATTTCTACTGACAGTTTATTAAGAACTATAGCTGTATTGCAAGACCCCTGTTTAATCTTACAAAAAAGAACATGCTCTTTAACTTTAACTCTTAATATTTTCAGGCCTTTAAGTTGCTTAAGGAACAGCTAATGTCTGCTCTGATACTAATCTATTATAATCTTTATCAACCAATCAAGCTAGAGACTAATACTTTAAATGAGGTAGTTGCTGAAGTACTCTCTCAGTTAGATATAGATAAAAACAGATAATAGCATCCAGTAATCTATTTCTCAAAAACTATAGCACTAGCAGAGTGCAACTATGCAATCCATGATAAAAAGCTCTTAGCTATTATATAGGCCTTGAAGAAATAATAATCAAAGCTAAAAAACTTGCAGCAGAAGAATCTCTTCAATATTCTAACTAATTACCAGGCTTTGAAATATTTTATGACAACTAAGGTCCTGATCTTGTGATAAAGTAGGCTAAGTATCTCATCTGGTTTTACTTTATAATTTAATACCACCCAGAGAAACAGAACCCATTAGCAGATATTTTATTCTGGCAGCCAGCAATAGTAGAAGCCCAGAATAGCCTAAAAAAGAAATACTGGATTCAGCAGCTTTTAAAGACAGAATGATTTGATTCTTATATTATACAAGAGATGGAAAATCCCCATATAAAGCTAATGCCAATTTAAGAGAAGCTATATCTAGCAGATTATCTGCTACAGGCCAACTATACTTATGAATTTCTGACAAACTTTCAGGCAGCAGCTGCTGAAGGAAAGGCTTCATGATCCCTAAAAAAATCTGCTATTATATAGCCAGAGCTAGCTGGTAATGCCAGATAAAAAAAACCTTCAAATATAGCTTCTGAATAAAATACACTGCCAGACTTCTACTACCCACTCTGAAAGAAATAAGATGAGGATACTGCTAGCAGAAAAATATTATTAACTAGATATAATCCAGAATGTTGATTGATATATTGCCAACTGCCATATATGCTGGTGAATTCAGAACCCACATAATAAAGCCTCTAGACTGTTGCAGTTGCTGCCTATACCAGATCAGCTATAGAAATATATCTTAATGGACTTCTAAAGCTTTTCTAAGAACTGATATAGTTACAATACTGTTTTTGCAGTAGTAGACTATTTAGAGAAAAGGCTAATATCTACCTTATATTATAAAACCACTACTGTCTGAGATATAGCAAGGCTTTTTATTATATATATCTATCAGTGAATTAAACCTCCAGATATTATTATATCAGACTGAAGACCTTAATTTATTTCAGACTTCTAGAATAAATTCTGTTGGATTTTAGATGTGAAGTTGAGGCTCTCCACTGCAAACCATACTCAAACAGATAATCAAACAGAGATAATAAACCAGCATATAATACAGTACCTTAGGCTCTTTGTTAATCACTACCAGAATAATTAATTAGATTAGCTACTAATAATGGATTTTATGGCAGCAGTTCTGCTTTATAAGTCAACTGGGGTCCTGCCATTTTTAATTAATTAAGGTGTGATATTGTGAACCTCCTTTAACTGGCAACAGCCCCAACTTCTGGACCAATCTGCTATAAAGTGTTTGAACTGAAATAATGCCTAAAAATAGGTTCAGTGCCTAGAAGCTACCTGAAACTATGCCTGGAAGCTCATTGAGAAGGTTCAGAAATTCCAGTAGCAACAGACAGATCAATACCAGAGAATTATTGATTTCAAGATAGAAAATATAGTATAGGTATCAGCCTGTATCTGAAAGACAGATTGTTCTAGCTGCAAGCTAGATTATCAGATGGCAGGCCTCTACTGCATTGTTAAACAGATTAGTAATGCCTATAAGCTGGACTTAATGTAATCAGTAAGTGAGTAGATCATGCAACCGAGCAGATCACCTAACCATATTATATCAGAAAGGAAGGCTATTTTCAACCCCTAAAATAACTTTGCATTACTAAAACTAGCTATTCTTGTGCTGCAGACATTGCATTTGCCTATGTCCTAGAATATGGCAGTCACTGCAGCATGGGGGGGCCTATTGAGGGTGTTATTCTGTATCTACTGCCTGCTCTGTAGAGATAGTAAAGATAGCTTCATCAGCTTAATTTCTCTGTTAAATAAACTTTTGATCTTTCTAGATAGAGAATCCTTCTGCAGTTTCTATCTGCCTTCTAGATTGCTTCTTATTTTGAAGCTGCTTTTCATGTGTAGTGTGTAGATCCTGATTTTTCTTTGCAAGAAGAATAGTGTTATTCATTGCCATCTCACACACCTTAATAAGCTGATCTAGCACAGTCTTAGCAGGGGTAGAAGGACTATATATACACTCTCTAAATAGCTTCTTAAGCATACTTTCTTGCTTTTTCAGCTGCTTAAGGTTATAAGGTGTTTTTGGGATAGAATCTGTTGATCAGCTGCTTAATAGTGTAGAGGTTTTAAGCTGGATATTAAGCTGACTGAGCACTCAATCTGGATTTAGTGGTATTAATCCAGTTGCTGAAAAGCCACTTTTAATATTATCTGCTGAAAAGATTGCTGTGCGAGCTTGTGGATAGGCCTCAAGAAAGTCAAACTTATTAATATAGTTGAAACCAAGTCACATCCTTAATCAAGCAGCCATACACATGCTTTAACAGAGAGAAACAGCCAACATCTAGAGATTAAAGAAGATGTGATAAATGTACAGGCATGCAGATTGGAATAATATTATTCTTACTACAGATTTAATTAAATTAAGGTGTCAGATAACTCCCATGGCTATTAAGAATTAAGAGTTAATATCTACCAGTTGTACAACTGGTAGTAGCAGGAATAGAGACTTTTTGAAGCTATTATAATTCAATCTAATCAGTTGTCTATTTATTCTTACTAATCTCAATCCACCAGTCAACTGGTAAGGCTGTATCTTGATACCAGCTCTTAATATAAACCTTTTCTTTAAAGATAATACATGGTGGAAGCACTCATTCAGTAGAGTTAATACACTTTATAGATGTAACCCATTCACAATTTCCTGGCTGGATAAGAAAGGACTGATTAAGCATCTCAGATCTTATAACTACCTTAGCAGTAGCTACTAAGCCCATTACAAAGCCAGTTTTATCAAAGTTATAGATATCTTCAGGCATAATTCTATGCTGTATTATAGTGATCTGGACTCAATTAAATTATTCTAGAATGATCTTTGAGTCTTTATATTTGGCACACTAATGATTATAGTGCTTAGAGAAACAGGTTTTAATCACATTATATCAATTGATGAAATTATATATCTATTTCTCTTTAACAGTCTGGGTAGTAGTTTCTCCACACTTTAAAAGAAGGATATTTGCCATTTCTTATATATAAAATAGTTGAGAGCTGCTCCACATCAATCTATTAATAAAATCCAATGTATAAGTGATTCCTCTTTATTTTGAGTTATTTTGTGACTATTTGTGTGTAATTTGGCTCAAAAATTATGCCCCTTTAGGTACTGTTGGAGGGTAGTATAAGGCACATTATAAACATGTGCAGCTTCACAAATATTGAGGATTTCCTTCTTTTTCAGAGCTAATACTGCAAGTAAAACCCTTCCCTCCTGCTCAATTAAACTTTTTGAGTTTTCATGCGCTTTTGGTGGCATGGTGGCAGGCTGAAATACTTCAGCTTTTAAAATAGCAGTCAAAACATGTTGGGTGATCTGCTCGGTTGCGTGATCCGCTCACTTACCGATTATGTTACTAGCCTCAATTTATGTGTATTTAGTGTTCTCAATAAATAAGCTTTAAAAGACAGTTACTAATTTTTTTTCAGGCCAGATTAAGAATCCTCCCCCAGCTATAGAGGTTAATGAGGAATATGAATCAGAGATAGAGAAAATTTTAGCAGTCTATCTGCATTAAAAGAAACTGCAGTATAAGGTCAAGTAGATAGACTATAACAATAATCTAATATGATATCTGATGGCAAATTTTATAGGCTCACCACACTGCCTATAAAGCTTTCATGAGCATTACTTGAACCTGCCTAAATCTCCAAAGCAGCTAAATAAGTGGTTAAGATGCTGGAAGGATGGTGAGGATCTGAAGAAGCATAAAGATAATAACAAGCTAGTTACTTAGGCCCTAAACACCTGTGGGCAGGCATTTTTGAAGGAGGGGGTGATATAACAGTGTGGTAAACAAGTAGATAATAAGAGATACTGCTGAGACTACTCAGCTATATCAACTATTTTATAATGCTATAATTTCTCTCTTTTTCTTCTCCATGCTTTTGATTCTGTATGACAGGCTACTATAGTTTTAGCTAATAATACTATGATTGAGCGCTGTCACAGAATAGCTAAATAAATAATTAACTTAGCTTGCTTTAAGTAAAAGATATTTTATAGGTATATCTATATTTATGCAATTGATAAATATTAATTGTTGATCTTTAATAATTATAAAAATTATATTATATCTAAATTTAATCAGTTCTAATATTTAGAATATAATTATTTTATTATATATGCTGCTGCATTCCTTATATCTTCTTTAACTACTTAATATTAACTGCTTTTCATCTTTAAAAAGATATATATAGATAGAGTATTAAATTTAGCATATAATGTAATCCACAACTGAGCAACATATATAACTGAGCAACACAGTTTCACCACACTCACCATGTTTTTTGAAGCTTTTCAGCCATCAACACCATTAAATTAGACTATCTTGTAGTTGAATATATAGCTATTTACTAGGACAATTCCTTATAGTATGTCCAACAATCCCACAGCCACTGCAGCATGCTGGAGCTTGCTGGCAAGGCCTAGGTGTAGGCTCATCAACATGCTCATTAAGCTGCATATCAAGCTGCTGAACACAATTTTGACCTTCCTGTACAAATAAAACAAGATCATCATCTAGAATAGTATATCTTCTTGCCTTCTTTTTCATTTTCTGCTTGTTCTCAGCTCATAGAACTTTTATTTCTTGTTGAAGAAGAAGGTTCACATTCATTGCCATCTGCACAGCCTTTTCAAGATGTTGAATATGAGATATTGGACTGCTGAAGAGCTTTCTTGTATTAAGGCTTTTCTGTAAGCTGCAAACCTTGCAATCTAGCTGGTGAGGATTCTGAGGTGTTTGAAAAGCAGAAAAGATTGAGCCTTCAACAAAAGATGGTGTTGGTGTATAAAGTGGAAAGATAATCTTTTTAAGAACTTAGTCTTTATTAAGTGGCTTAAGACCAGTTTCTATAAAGCCACTGCATATATTCTCCCTAGTAAATACTGTTTTGCAAGCAGGTGGATAGAGAGATAAGAAATCCTCTTTATTAATATGGTTGTTGCTGGCAGCTATCTTTCCCTTAACCAATTTCCCATACATGTGTTTAAGCGGGCCAAAAACACCAACATCCAGTGGTTGTAGAAGGTGAGAGGTATGAGGAGGCATACAAAGACAGATAATTATATTCTTCTTGCAGAAAATATCAAATTCCACAGTCTGATGGCTAGAATAATCATCAAGAATAAGCAACTGCTTTGCACCAGTTGAATGATGTTTAGAATGTGGTTCAAACATCTCTTTTAGCCAGCAAAGGCCTATTTCATCTGTTGTCCAGCTATTCTAACTTCTCACAAGAGCATAGCCCGAGCAGGTTCTTGAAACCAAGCAGCTTGTTGAGATCCTGCTTTTAAGATAATTTATGGGGGTATATAGATCTCTTTTGAGCTTACATATTCAATGATTGTGACCCATTTGCAATTCCCCTGAATAACTCTTCAAGGTCTTTCACTTACTCCACTGCAGTAATAATCTTAGAGGTGGAACAGAGTCCCATTGCAAAGCCAGTTTTATCAAAATTCTAGATATCATCCTCATGAATACCATGTTCCTAAATAGCTTCTTGTATAGTCTCAAACCACTGTCTTATAACATTTGGATCCTTCTGCTTTGCATGTTGATATAATATGCATCAGTTATATCATGTATACAGCACTGGGTGGCACCTGATAAAGTTATATGCCCAGTTGATGCTAATAAATGCAGTAGAATCTTGTGTCCATTTGCAAAGTAAAATTTGTGCCATTCTGCACAGAAACTCTGGCTGAATTGAAAAGCCTTGCTTATCTGCATCTAGCAGTTGCTTGGTAAGGACTTCCTCTTCAATAACTGTCAATTTATGGCCATTGGTGTGTGTTTCTGAGTGTGGTTTTCTTTAAACTGTTTGCAAAGGGTAGTTTCTGACACCTCAAATATACCAGCAGCTTTCCTTTTTGATTGAATTTTTTGATTTCTAATAGCTGAAATAGCTATTTGCATTCGATTTTCTTGAGAAAGAGGCATTTTGCATAATAGAAATAAAAGAACACATTGAAGAATATTGATGGTAGAATGTTTTGAGGGGGCAGCAAAACTGTGTTGCTTGGTTGTGGATTATATTATCTGAGCATTGATTATATTAATAAACAAAACTTTCTGATTGTATATTAATATATAAAAAAGAAAGCTCTATCTATATCTAATATCTAAGTGGATTTGCAACTATTGAATTGATCTTATATTAGTTAGATTAAATGCTTTTATAATTTTATATTTAGATAAAGATATCTACATTATCTTTTATATTTTATAGCAATTAATCAGCATCCTGAATTCCTAAAACATCTTATAATATTAGAAAATTGGAGCTTCAGATCAGAACTCTTAAATATCTATCAAAACATATTTATAAAGCTTATTAAGTCTAGTAAAGCAAGTTTTAATCAACTAATTAAGAGCTGTTAGATTGCAATATATAATATTGTTTTTTATGCAGAAAAATAGAGAGCTATAAGCTGTTAATCAATATTAAAAAAGGAAAAAGAAATATATCTAGATTCTATATAGCTATTAAGAATATTTTAACAAATATAAGAGATTATAATATGCACAGTAAGCTGATCAAGTATATAAAAAGATGGTTGAGCAATCAGATTTATGGTCAGCAAAGCAGATGCTATTGCAGTGCAGCTTATATAAATTATTAAAACATACTGCTAGAACATGCCCTAGCTATTAAACAACTGATTTCTAGTACATATAAATGATTTAATTCATTTATTATTGTATAGCTTATAAAAAGAGATGTTGCATGGTAGGGAGGTGTTTTGCTCACTTATAGATTACATTATAGATAAAACTCTGTAAAAAAATCAAATATCTAGAATACTTCTAGATAAAGTTTAATTCTTTAATCAAGCTAAGAATATTATTAATATTATAATTAAAATTACTGATGACTTGTTGAAAGTTTATTTCAAAACTAGCTAACTGAATGTCAAAATATAATGTAACCCACAAGTGAGCCGCTCACCCAACCGAACTGCTCACCCGCTCACCCGCGCGAATACTATATAGAATCCGAAGCTTTATTATTGACTCAAAACAGCAATTATTTACAAAATCAAGAATTAGAGTGATTTGGGCATTGAGTCTGTATATGCCCAACAGTATTGCAGTCACTACACCTTGGTGGTGTGTGTATACAGGGTGCAGAAGCTGCCTCCACAGCCTGAGCAATTATACTCTTCAGTGCCTGATTCTCATCCAAAATTTGATTTTATATGAGCTCCTGTGCTTTCTGAACTGAAAGACCTTCTTTATACAATAGCTGGTTTGTTGATTGCTTGTGCTTCTGCTTCTGCTTCTTATTTGCAGTCTGTAGATCATGATTTTCCTTTGCAAGGATGGCAGCATTATTCATGGCCAACTGACAGCCCTTGATAAGCTGATCCAGAGCAACATTTGTAGGGCTTGGTGGGCTCTGCATGCACTATTTGAGTAAGGCCTTGATTGTAGTCACCTGATGCTGTAATTCAAGAATATTATGAGGTGTCTCTGGCACTCAATTGGTCAGAATACTACCAGCACAGCTTCCAGAGGGTGTCAGGGTCTTGAGCTGTATATTAAGCTGTATAAGCACCCAATCTGGGCAGAATGGCACCAATCTGGCTGCTGCAAAGCCATTTTTAATATTCTCTGATTTGAAGGCTTCTGTACAAGCTTTGGGATAGGCTGTGAGAAAATCTAGCTTGTTAATATAATTGATGCCAAGTTGCATATTATCCTCAACTAAGTGGCCATATGTGTGCTTTAGAACAGCAAAACAGCCGACATCAAGAGGCTGCAGGAGATGAGATGAATGAGGTAACATGCAAATTGATATAATATGATTTTGGGCACAGGCATGATCAAATTGAGGTGTTAGATAGCTTTTATGCTTATCAAGAACTAGCATCCAATATTTTTTCTTTATCCAATTATTTGTATATGGAATAAACAGATTTTGAAGCCATGATATGTTAATCTTATCTGTAGTCCATTTATTAAGACTGATCTCAATCCTCCAGTCATGTGGCAAGGTGTTATTCTTATACCAGGCCTGGAGTTGAGCCTTCCCTTTGAAAATGATACAAGGTGGTAGTGCCCATTCTGCTGAATTAACTAATTTAATAACTGTTACCCATTCCTGATTCACAGGCTGTAAAAGAGGTAGATGATCAGATGTCTTTGCTCTAATAACTACCTTTGCAGTGGCAATCAAGCCCATTGCAAAGCCTGTCTCATCAAAATTGTAGATATCATCATCAAGAATTCCATATTGTTGAATAGTGGTTTGTACACATTCAAACCATTCATGGATGACCTTTAGATCCTCGCACTTGGCACGCTCATAGTTATATCTTTGTGAATATCATGTTTTTAGGTCTTTATAATGCTTGATAAAGTTGTAGACCCAATTCTTGCCAACATGACATTAAATATTGGATGGACTGTGCTCAGAAAGAAGAATATTGGCCATATCCTGTATAGAGGCTGGCTGAGAAGCTGCTCCACACTGATCCAGAGACAATATCTATTGTAGAAGTGTATCCTCTTCAGTATCAGTCAATTTATGCCCATTGGCACATATATTGGTCCTGGCAACAGTGCTGTGGAGTCGGTCCTTTAGAGTAGAGAAAGGAACATCATAAAGACATGCTGCTTTGCAAATACTCAGCAGATTCTCATGATTTTTTATGGCAGATATAGCCAATAGGATTTGCCCCTCCTGATGAGCTGAATTTTTCGAATTTATACGCGCTTTTGGTGGCATGGTGGCGCGTTGAATTTGATCGATTTCTGTATAGGATTCGCGCGGGTGGGCGGGTGAGCGGTTCAGTTGGGTGAGCGGCTTGCTTGTGGGTTACGTTAGGGGTATCAACTGACTAAGAGTTGATATAAGGCTTCTTAATGTGAGTGAAATAGATAGAAGCCATGGAAAGACTAGTTGATTCTCTATAGATCCTAAGATCTGCTTTGTAAATAAGACGCGGTAGACTAAATACATGCTTGGATAAACAACCCTATTTATGCCCATCCTATCATGTCCCTAGACCTGCTCAGTTCGGTATAATTTTTTTCCTCATGTCTTCAGACATGATCAGTCTGGGTTATCTTTTCTCCTTTGAGTTGCCTTGTTTCGTTTCAACCCTTGTCCTGGGGTCCTGCTGATACTGAAGATATTTGAAGACCAGTCACATAATAGAGGTTACTGCCTAGTAGGTGTGACACACTGCTTTCACATGTATTAACTTTCAATAGTTGCCATGACTTAGAAATCAGAAACCATCTTCTGAAGAATCTCATAAAGAAAATCATCATATGTGAGTCATAGTTAAGCTTATGATATGAGTAAAGGCTTTAAGCAATACAACTGAGCTTCTTCAGCCCTTGAACACAGAATGTATTTCAAAATATTACTACAATATTCATACCATTTAAATTATTCTCGTGTAGCTACACATAAATGGCAACGGACAAGTGTCGTTGTCATACAAAGGGCCCCGCTCATTTTCAATCGTCAGGGTACTCATCTCGAATGTTGCTTACAAATGTCCGAGACTGCTCGTCCCATCGCTTGAAATGCTTCCCTGCGACCATCGTGAACGATGGAGGTAACTCCGAAATATGCGGCGTAATGATCTCAATATTCTCTTCAGCGACATATCGCACACTCTTGTCTTCAACCCTGGAGCATATAGAAGTTAGCAGCAAACCAAGAGTCTCAGCTCCAAAGTCGCAAACCCACAGAACATGATAGAAACTCTGATGTCTACCATCCCGTAGCCTATCAACACCCATTCGCCTAATCCATTGCTCTCCAGCGCCGCATTCAGCATCCCACCCGGTTATTACGGCTATATAGTTGTATCGACGGTGACGAAATACTTGGCCTATTCGATATCTGACATTCTTGTGCTCCGAGGTGCGCCGCCGGACTTGCTTGGGTATCTCATCTACAGCTCGCATGACGTGTAAGCTTTCCAGAAGATGCTCATATTCAATTAACCCCTGAAAAAGAGGCACAATGTACTGTTCGATCAAGTATATATCCGAAGGGAAATCCGTAGCAAATAGCTCCATTAGCCAAGGCAGGTGCTGTCGGAGCTCCATTGGCCGTGACGGTCCCGCAAATAGCATGGAGGACCATAGGCCAGCATATTTCGCACTTACGACATCTATGGAGGTCTGACGCAGGGTCGGTGTGTGTGACATCTGCTGAATCGAGTTTAGGATATTTTTCCCGCAACGTAGAACGATTTCAGACGTCAACGACTCGCCAAGGAATGTTGACTGCTCAAGGTCCGAAGCCCCCAAAAAATTGAGCTGGCTCTGTAAGTCGGAAACAGGAGTCTCAGTTGACGACCGAAAGGGGTCCATGTACATAGGCTCGCCCTGAGACCCATCGTCAAGCACGTTGCCATCCATGTCCAATCCGGGCGGCGGCATGATGATAACGTGGACATGAAAAGGGAATCCACAAGGACGGGCATTGAGACCGAGACTCTGCGAGACGTAGCAATAGATAGCTGCTGATATTAAAGGAAGGGAATTGTGACCAGGGTCACTCAATGCAATTCCCAGAAAGTTATGCTCAAGGCTATGGTACTCCCGCCCTGACTCAATACCGGTAAGGTTCTTCCGTCTCAGATATGATGCAACCGCTAGGGCCCTGCCGCGAGGAGTAAGGGATTCGATGTCGGGATTCTCAGCAACGAGCTCGGCGACGATTCTATCGAGCTTTCCTGTTATCTACACCGATCAGCCTATGTCAGGTCATCGGATATAATATGTAACCCGGCCCATATTGACATATGACATACATCATCCAAGTCACCAAACCCGCTCTCTGGAATAAAAAGATCGAAAGCGCCCAACGCACGTTCAAGAGATATGTTCTCTCCGTTTCTGAGTTTAGCCCATTGTGGCACAGCAATACTTCGATGAAGGCAGGCCAGGACAGCATTGCTGTAGTACCTTTTTGTTCCCGCACAGATTGTATGTCAAAATTCATCCGTGTCAGCGATAGGTGGAAAGACAAGCAAACCTTCGTGCCAGATAATCCTCTTTCTCGGGCCCCGCTAAGCTGTGTCGTATAAGTGTATCCTTAGCGTCATATCCAAAGTTGACGATAGTATGGAACTTCTCAATCCGCCCAGTCTGGCTGGTAAGGATGCTTTCCAGTACTTCAGTAGTGGCAATGTCGATGAGATGTCTCGTAATATAGAGTTTCTTCCAGTCAACAGAAGAAACAGGGCTGGCGAGCTTCTTGTGAAACTCGTGTCGTTTATCCCAAAAATTGAAATGAGTCAGGCAGTAAAAACGCCATAGCAACGGCTCATTGGTGACATTCCTGAACCTGCGAGCGGTTCTCTCCAGCGCAGCTGAGGAGCGAGGAGGGCTGTAGCAAAGGATAGAATAGAGAATCTCGTCAGGGAGATGAGCGAGTGATGTCTCCATCACGACGCATCAAATGACAAATAAGACCATCCGCTAGACCAGGTGTTGAAGGCTCTCCAGCTCCAGTGAAGAAGATGGCCTGAGCCTGCTGATGTCCTAAGTATGGAGTGAGGAGACATACAGGCGATGCGAGGTGACTTAGTGGAAAGACCTTAGCATGGGAGAGCGCCAGGGCAATCCGCGATACGCGATAGCTTTTTGAGAAGCCCTGGACACATATACGGAGTACAGTAGTACCTTGGTGCACTGATCAACCACAAGTCCATCCCGGCAGCGCCGGTGTTCCCGCACTAGCCTCTTGAAGTTTGGATACCGAATCTTGGCAGGCTCCCTGGGCCGCTGGGCGGCTGCTGCGTACAGTTAGGTGCTGATCGATCCAATTCGAGATAAGCAATGGCAGGTCGGAGATAGTTCTAAGTAGCCAACCTGCCATGAAATCAGGAGTCTAATAGTATTCAGGTGCACCACTGTACCTCTATGGAGGGAGTATGCACATCTCTGCCAATCAGCTTACTGATCATTCTATCTATGTATGTATGTATTCACATCATTCAATCATCCCGTCTGGTATTTTATACTCTTGCATATATGCTTGCAGATCAGGGATAAGGCCAGTGGACGTACACTCTTAGCCTACGCTCGTTAGCCCCAGAATTAGCACATATATAAGATGGCTGATAGAGCAGACGTCGTGGTATTCCGAGTCTAAAACCTAGAAGCAACATATTTTGCCGTTGCAATCACCGCTATATAGAGTAAAGAATCCTATTCCAAGACATATGCAAGTGTAAACTCCACCTGGGTTCTAGATCATAGGTACGGGACCTATCTGGATGGCAGCTAGAATAGCAGATGCACCGAAGGGGAAAGATCTCCACCAGAAACAGACTGGATTAACGGGGTGCTGCAGGTGTGCACGACCGCATCAAATGAGCCATACTAATAATCGCAGGACCGGCAGCGCGCGCCCCCGTACAAATTCCTAATCAACTTACTTCAGAATGTACTCTGTACTTGGTACAGAAAAATACAGACCCGCAGTGATCATACTACTCCGTAGTACATATACATTGTACCTACCTAGTTAACTGGAATATACCTACTATAGATGGACTTTTGAGGAAGACCTGCCGGGGGCCTGGGAACCCTGTCTATCGTTGTCCGGGCATGGAATCGGAATTTCTTATTTACAGAGTAGCTAGTAGTAGGTAAAAGTAGTTCTGGAGACTAGCGAGGCACGCCTTGAAAATCGGGAGTGACATGGACTGACCAATCGCCATGCAAAATTCAAACAAGCTACGGAGTAACTTTCATCACCACTGCGAGATTATCATGTTCCCCCAACGCACAGTAGTTTGATGCACCAAACTGAACGCAAACATGGAAAGTACATACTACTGGGTGCTACCGGGCAGCAGTCACTGAATACGACCACTGCTTATCCCTACGAGAAAGGCCACAGTTATTAACAATACACCCTAGTGGGCAGAAGCTTAACAGTTCTGATTGCACATTTCTTGCCAAAGAATCCTGAGAACAAGGTGACCTGGGCGAGGGCCATGGGCCAGAATCAATCGGCAGGTACCCAAGCGGGATCAAGCTCTGCTGAGAACAATGCAGACTCCAGAACGGATTATTATCAGCTTCTCGGCTTGGACCGAGATGCCTCGGCTGAAGAGTTAGTTTGCTCGAATTTTCCCGAGTGAGACTGATGAGGGACCATGCTAACACATTAAAAGTATCAGAAAGGCCTATAGAAAAAAGGCTCTAGAGCTGCATCCTGACAGGAATTATGGAAATGTTGAAGAGTCCACGAGGTTGTTTGCCGAGATTCAGACCGCGTATGAAGTTCTGTCGGACCCGCAGGAACGAGCGTGGTATGATTCACATCGAGATGCGATATTGAGGAATGACAAGATGTCTACTGGAGATCAGTACTTCTATAACATCCGGATGACCACCGCCGACGATATTATGAAGCTGTTTCCTAAATTCAGCCCCCGAATGGATTTTTCTGATTCCCCATCCGGTTTCTTCGGTGGTCTCCGAGAAACTTTCGAGCGACTTGCTTGGGAGGAAGAACTAGCGTGTAAATGGGATAACCTTGAACCCGTCTATTACCCGTCCTTTGGGAGCCGAGATGATGACTTTGATGAAGTTGTACGCCCTTTTTACGCGGCGTGGAGTAGCTTTTCTACGAAAAAATCGTTTGCCTGGAGAGATGTCTATCGATGCGCTGACGCACCTGACCGTCGTGTTCGCAGGTTGATGGAAAAAGAGAACAGACGTCTAAGAGATGAGGGCATCCGCGAGTTTAATGATGCCGTCAGGTCGCTCGTGGCTTTTGTGAAAAAGCGAGATCCACGGTACATAGCAAACGCTGAAAGTGAGGCCCAGCGCCAACAAAAGCTTCGAAGTTCAGCTGCAGCTCAGGCTGCCAGGTCGCGAGCGGCAAATCAGGCAAAACTACGCGATTATGTCATCCCAGAGTGGGCGAGGTCAGAGGAGCCAGAGGAAGAATTCACTAGTGGTTCGGAGTCTGAACGAGAGCATTTTGAATGTGTGGTCTGCAGGAAAATATTCAAGAGCGAAAAACAATTCGAGGCGCACGAGCGCAGCAAGAAACACATCAAAGCTGTCAAGCAGCTTTGTTGGGAAATGAGGGCGCAAGACAAAGAGTTGGAGCTAGAAACACTTCAGGACACCAAAAATGACCCAGGAAATGGGAACATGCCGCCGTCGACATCTGAATTCAATAATAGCCTAACAAACCTAACATCAGAATCTCCACTGGACAATAAGAGCGACTTGTCTGACAGAGAAGATGCTGGCGATGACAATAGTCCATCAATCCCAGATGCACTTCACAGCAAATGTGACATGTCCAGATTGGAAGATGAGGGCAATGATTATCCCCTGCGGGAAGCAGATGAGGAAAATGTTCAACCAGAAATGCTCAGCGACAGGCAACGAACTGAAGATTTAGTGGACACATTTTCACAAAAGCTCTCAGTCTCAAACTCGAGTGATCCTCCTGGTCCTGTGTATCCAAAGGTCGGGAAGGCCAAGCAAAGACGCGCCAAAAAGGAGTCACAGAAAGTGACTGGAGAACAGTCTAGGTTGACATGTGTCACATGTAACGCCACTTTTCCTTCTAGAACTCAATTATTTAATCATATAAGGGACCTCAACCATGCCCAGCCTGTACACAAGCCCACTAAGACTGCTGGGAGGAGCAAAGGATGAGACTGATAGCAGCTCATCTGTTCTTTATACTATTTGAATAGGTAGTTAGTCATGCTATACTGCTTGGCATAAGGGCGGTGTCAACTAACATTTTCAAAGAATGTAGGGCTTGTATTGTATTGTACCTGGAGAGCAGGTTTGAACCACTTCACGCCGTTCTTTCCTCGGTCATAATGGGATACTTTATCGCGAACTACAATGCGAAGGAACCATTGCACATTGTTTAACTCGGGTGTAAACAAGTGGGAATTTGATCATACTTATCCTAGACCGGCCCTAGATCTCTTCACGACGTGTACGACAGGCTGCAATATTCCCTTATTGTTTGAAGCCCCAAGTGCAGTCCCAGTAATCCATCCCATCTTCTCTAACATTGCTCTTCCTTTGTTTTCCGCGCCTATTTCCGGCGCAGATGCACCAACAATATCCCCATCCATGTAAGAGACAGCAGCATTACGTCGACCACGACGGTTTTTGGCCAGTCTACTAGGATTTCTGTCATCCCGGGATGTACCAATAGGACGATTGAACCGTCCTCTAGAAAAGATCTTTTCGATGTCGGAAATGCTTTTGTGCGTGTACTTGGGAGTGCGAGAAGTTTTATAAAGCACCGGAAATCTGGACGAGCCGCTGCCCCGTGACTGTGACTTTAGTGATAGAGCGTTTGCAAGGTCATGGACCAATTTTCTGTCCTTCTTGGTCATCGGCGGCAGAGGTAAACTGAGCAAGCATCAGTAGGTTAAAGGGAACTACTTCGATCGAGAATTGAACTCACCTCTCAATTGACGAAAGAAGAAAGTTTCTTATTTCCATCTTTAGGTCATCGATGCTCATACCCTCGGGATATTTTGCTTTCATGTCAACTTTACCCGATCTTCGACCCAATAGTCCTTGAGAACGGAGCTCTTCTCTTTCCCGCCTCTTGGTCTTTTTCTTTCTTCGATCGTTTTGCCATGCCCTCTCCAGTTCCAGTTCGAGCTCACTATCGGAGAGTTCAAGGTTAAAAGCTTTGCGTCTTCCTTTGGGTTTCTTCCTGAGACTCGGTCGGTCGAAATCCATTATGTCAAAGCCATAGTATGGATCATCTTCAAGAGCATCAGCCGAGGCCAGGGCCTGTTCACACTGTTCAGGATCGAAATCCTCAAGTTCGTTCAAGTCACCATCTGTCGACGTGCTGGTTGAAATTTCACTGGAGTCGGAACAAACGATGTCTAGGTTTCCATTTTCATCAGATGCCTTTATTTGCTCATCAGCGCCTGGTAACGCTTGGGGCTTCCCCGGCCTCCAGCGCGTCCGATCTGCTGTCTTGCCCTTGCCAACCGAGAAGGTGTGTCCGGTTTTCAGGGGTAGCCCCTCGGGGACGCTTAAATCGTCTGGAATATTGGAATCGCCAGAACTTGATCCGGCATCGTCAATATGGATCTCATCTGTAAGACCAGCCCATTCTTCAATGTAACTATAGTCTTTGTCCATATTTGCTATATAGTCAGCCATAATCTCGGCTTCGTCCAGCGCAGCCTTTCGGCTTCTTCTTTTACGTCTCGACAATTTCATGTTCACCTCGACCACTTCATCCGTGGGATGACTCTTGGCACGGCTTGACGCGGAGAGTGGATTAGCGGTTTCTATGGTTGATGGTGATTTTTCTCTGAGATCGACAGGCTCTGGAGAGGGCTCTCGAGTGGATCCGTAATCCGGTTCATCTCGGACTGTCAGGCCGCTCACAATATATTGATTCTTTGTAGCATCGGAGTGCAGAGCATGTTGAGGTTGATCATCCACACAGATAGACCGGTTTCTGGCAACATTTCTCCCAGGAAAAACCACCTCATCTTCACTAGAATCCTCTGTGGTGGGTGAATGGAGCCGGGGAATAGGATCCGCGAAGCCGGTGTCTGTGATGATTTTCTCGCCGTGCGAGTCGACGAAAAAAAGGCTGTCGCTGGCGGTTTGTATGTGCTTTTGCGCGTCTTCTGGACGCTTCGTGTCTGATTCTGTCGTTGAATGCTGCTCTCGAATTCCCCGGTTTACCTCTCGAAGATCGGTGTCATTGGGGTCATCAAGCTTCATATCACCGGCGCTAATGAAGTTGATTTTATTGTAACGAAGACTGGTATCTGACCACCAAAGGCTATGTCGTTCTGTGTTCCGTGCCTCCTGCTGCATTGTGAGGGGGGTTTGCGAGAGAGCTTGGGGGGTCATGTCAGTATACATTCCCTTGGACAGACACAAAGGCTCACTTAGATTGGTGTTGAGGGGAGGAGTTCCGGGTTAATGTAAGCTCGTGTTGAAGTGTAACGCACCTGGTTGACCTCTAGTAGCAGATCCCCGCTGTCTGGCGCGTGCATTTGTCCTTTCTGGGCGAGCCATAGGTGAGCAACTGGCTTTACAGTGGTCTGGAGTATGCAACCCTCTGTGTTTCCTTGGATAGGGCGAAAAGCACGCGTTGAGGAGGAGATAATCGCGGCTGCTAGGAATTTTTGGCAGGTGAAAGGGCGGGCTATATTTCGCGCGCCTGGCCTGTTATTGACTTCTGATGACCCTTTGCTTGGGTGGTACGTCGGGCTTGGCTCCGGGTGCGGTAGTACGTACTGGGCCCCTGTGGCCGCCGAATAATAATGACAATGGCAAGAGCTGAGATTGAGGTTTGATAGAGCTGACGCCACTGTAGGAAAGCGGTGGGCAGGCCCGGCGTCGCTCAGCGAATTTCCCGGGCCGGACAAGTAAAGCAACCCGCCAGGATAAGAGAGGAGAGCATCATACAGTAGTAGTACATGGCTATCTATCGTTGCAACGAGTTCAAGCCCTCGTGGACGTACGACTTTTTTTCGTCTGTGGATGTAAGATTATATTGTGGAAATGGTTGTCCGTCCACATTCCTGGGCACGCTTGTTTTTCACCCCAGGCGGGCGATGACGTTCTGATCGTTCGCGTGACTGGACGCCTCTGTTGCAGTTCTAGCTTTCTTCTTGAGTGGAGGACTAGGTACTCTCCCCTGCTTTGGGTGTAAGTGCCTTGCAGTATCGGCGCTCTTCTGTGGTCGCTGAGAGTCATCATTTTGGATCTCCGTCAAGGTCCGACTTGGTTAATATATAATCCTACTTCCTCATGTCTCCAGTGTCTAAGCTTCCCCGCATCTAGCTCCTATGACATCCACTCATCACAAACCAGACATGAACAACATCGACCTAAGCAGATACAAACGTATCGTACAGTGCTTCTGGGACCCTGAACCCAGGAACGAGGATCCTGGTTCTTCGATATGGTGCTTGGGCAGGGAATATGCACCTCCTTCCCAGTCAGCCGTTGAGGCTATTGCAGCAAACCGTCACAACGCAAACGGCACAGTACCCATTGCTCCAGAGTCGCAGTCGTCAGTAGAGCCACAGCTGTCACCATCTGGAGCGAAGAGCAGTTTGAAAGAGTCGCTTATCCCGAAGGCCACAGCATCAAATGAGGGCGCCGACCATGGGTGGCCGGATGCATTTCTTGACGACTTCGAGTCCAAAATATGGCTCACGTACCGGTCTAATTTTCCCATAATCCCCAAATCCGACGACCCCAATGCACCACTGTCGATGACCTTGGGCGTGCGCCTGAGGAGCCAGCTTGTGGACTCTCAAGGATTCACCTCGGATACAGGATGGGGATGCATGATACGTTCCGGCCAAAGCCTCCTGGCCAACGCACTGTCTATCTTATGGCTGGGCCGTGGTACGAAACATCAGATGCGCGTCTTTATGTGATTATCCTTACTGATGACCACACAGACTGGCGTCGAGGGGATAGAGCTGAGGAGGAAAGCAGATTGTTGTCACTGTTCGCAGACCACCCAGAGGCTCCGTTCTCGATACACCGATTTGTCAAGCACGGTGCATCGTCATGCGGCAAATACCCTGGCGAGTGGTTCGGGCCTTCGGCAACTGCCAGGTGTATACAGTATGTCTTGACCGCAAATGGTCCAAAGTACAACGCTGACAGGAGGAGCAGGGCACTATCAAATGAATACAAAGATGCGGGGTTGAATGTCTATATCACAAGCGACAGCTCGGATGTGTACGAAGACAAGTTTCGAACAATTGCCTACAACAAATCAGGGCAAATGAATCCAACCCTAATCCTGCTAGGGACCAGGCTAGGAATCGATCGTGTCACTCCCGTGTACTGGGAGAGCCTAAAAGACACTCTAAAATACCCCCAGTCGGTCGGTATCGCAGGGTATGTTCCGTTGAGCTCCTAATCATGTTGGAAGAGCGTTCGGTGCTGACCTGCATGTACAGCGGGCGACCATCAGCATCCCATTATTTTATTGGAGTCCAGGGCTCATATTTCTTTTATCTTGATCCTCACCATACCCGAGCCGCATTGCCGCTTCATAACATCGGCGACGTGTATTCCAAGGAGGAACTTGACTCTTACCATACTCGCCGACTCAGAAGACTCCATATCAAAGACATGGACCCCAGCATGCTGATTGGATTTCTCATCAAAGATGAACAAGATTGGGAAGACTGGAAAAGACGGGTTACATCGGTTGAAGGAAAGCCAATCGTTCACATTTCTAATACGGAGTTACTGTTCGGACCTGGTCAGGAGCGAGAGGGAGCACTGGATGAAGTTGAGGCGTTGGATGATGAGGATGAGAGCGATGCGATAGTGCACCCTAACTCCTCCATCTAAACATATGGTCGCGCCAACCAGCACTGGCAACTTATTCCGCATAAACGTCTCCTATATTGTCCTGTAGGACATAGAATACTAAGTCAAATCCAATTCAGTCTGGATCTCAGGACAACGACGTATAAAGCATCCATACCACAGAAATATTACGTGCACTAAATCAATCTTTATTGAGCTCTAGCAGGGAAGGTGGAACTGAGCAACCAACCCCAGATTCGAGTATGTTACACCGCGTTCACCTCAGGAATTGTAACCATAAACAACATTCGGCCCAAAAGGAAAAACAGCCATCCCATGACACATTAGAAAAAATCCCACGAACACCCGTTAACCCACCGCCTCACAGAGCCACGGTAGACCATGAGGTAGCAAAAAAGACAACCCTTGGAATAACGAAAAAAGAGCTTATTTTGCGGAAGAAGAGTACTTGGTCACAGCCTTCGTACCCTCCGACACGGCGTGCTTGGCCAGTTCACCAGGCAAGATGAGCCTCACACTGTTTCCATGTTAGTCCCGTTTCAAAAATCGCGGAAAAGGATGACTTACGAGGTCTGAATTTCTCGAGAAGAAATAGTGGATTTCTTGTTGTAGGCAGCGAGCTTCGAAGCTTCAGTTGCGACACGCTCGAAAATGTCTAAACAATTAGTTTATTTCGACTTTCAGAGGATATAGGCAAACATACCGTTGACAAATGAGTTGAGGATCGACATGGCTCGGGTAGAGATACCAGTGTCAGGGTGGACCTGCTTGAGAACTAAAGAACGGGTCAGTGAATCATCTTGAGAATGCGGGGTGACACGATTCTTCAAATCGCGAGGGAACGCGTCTCAAGCACAACGTACCTTTGTAGATGTACGAGGAGTAAGTCTCCTTCCTGGTCTTGCCACGCTTCTTCTTGTCGCCAGCAGCGGCGGCCGCAGTCTTCTTGCCGGCTTCCTTCTTCTCAGCGGGGGCCTTGCCACCGGCCGGAGCCTTGCCGCCAGTGCTGGGCTTCTTCTCGGCAGCCTTGGGAGGCATCTTGTTCGTAGTCTCTGATTACGAGTTATAAAAAAGATCCGAAATTATCGAGGTTGTAAAATACTGCCGAAGTGAGACGACGAAGTTGATGATTTGGCAGGTGTTTGGACAGAGATGCGGATGGAGATGGAATAGGGAGGTGAAAGCAAGAGAAGAACGCGGTGGGTGAGGGGGGTGCCGTACTTATAGGAGTTTGCCAAAGCGCCGGTTGATCCTGAGGTGTGCAACGGAGGCATAATTTCGATACGGTAACGGTCATGTATGATCCGTATGATTAGCGAGGCGCGGACGCGTTAGATGGCACGCGGGGCGTGGAGGATCACGCCAAGAGATATGTAATGGGCGGTACAGGCCTATGGTACAACGCTTGACCTGATCTGGCACACCACCGTGACCGGATCGCGTAGCCCGTGACCCGACGCGGCCAGCGCAGCTGGCACACCAACGGTCAGCCTTCCCTGCTCTCCGGCCAAAATATGGCGCCCGCGTCTGATCTAGTTTGTGATTGGCTCCCCCCCTTAAGCGAGAGGTTGATCTGGAAGGCTGCTCCTAGACCCAACGTCACCCTCGCCGCGTTCTTATAAATGTCCTCTGTTCCCTCCACGCTGCCACTTTCGTGTTCCTTTACTTTCACTCATCCACCACATCACCGTCGGTCCACGCCATCACAACAAACCTGAAATCCTAGGATCTCTAAGCTGAATCATTCGATTGTTCGAGACCAAGAACAGCTTATCCAAAATGACTGGAGGCAAGTCCGGAGGCAAGGCTAGTGGCACCAAGAACGCGCAGTCGTATGTGACACCTCCCCAGCATCCAAATATCAGATATGGATGTATTTTGCTTTCCACATCGGATGTGGTCTTAGGCTGACACCTACGCTCCAGGCGTTCGTCTAAGGCTGGTCTTGCGTTCCCTGTTGGTCGTGTTCACCGTCTTCTCCGTAAAGGAAACTACGCCCAGCGCGTCGGTGCTGGTAATGCATCCCCCCGAAATGAATTGTTGGAACCAATGTTGACTTTACATAGGTGCCCCTGTCTACCTTGCCGCTGTTTTGGAGTACCTCGCCGCTGAAATCCTCGAGTTGGCTGGTAACGCCGCCCGAGACAACAAGAAGACTCGTATAATTCCTCGTCATCTCCAGCTTGCTATCCGCAATGACGAGGAGCTGAACAAACTCCTTGGCCACGTCACCATTGCTCAGGGTGGTGTCCTGCCTAACATTCACCAGAGTATGTTGACCTTCGCACATGTGCGATGTGCAAGCATTTTACTAACGTCAATCTAGACCTTCTTCCCAAGAAGACTCCCAAGAGCGGCAAGAACCCGAGCCAGGAACTGTAGGCGGTTTTTCTTTTTTCATCTCTTTATTCGGCGTGGGTTGGTTCTCTTTTTTTGACGTGATAATGGGGTTCTGGACTGGGCACGTTTATGGCTCTTTGCTTTTTATTTCATGGTTGTACATTATGTCTACGGACATGAAATGATGCTGGCAGATTACAGAGGGATTTTCGTCAGCTTTCGGGTCTTGAAGGCATTAATGGTGAATAGTTCGCCTTAAATGTCATCCTCTGAGTATTATGCAAACTTGTTCCGTAGCTATTATAAGGTAATAGTATGTTAAAATGCCGGTTATCACTACAGGTATTGAATGTTACTTAAAGCTTTGGTAGGAGTGATCCGTACTGACCCACGAATGAGGGATATCATTTTGATCCTAGACTCTCCACCTAGATATGGTTCTATCTAGAGTGCTGAATGTTCTTGAACCCGGGTATAAGGTGCAAGTGAGCCCATTACTGATCCCAATACTTGACTGTTATGTTTAGTTGCCTCCTGCCGGCTCACTGCCTCGAGAAAATTCTTGTGACCATCAATGTGCCTCTGCATGTCGTTCCGCATCTGCATTTTTGCTCATGTGAGACGTTTTGATATTAGAGTA
>Ga0207767_1000362_pt1 | contig 34284 bp, 33 predicted proteins | sample HigsolmetaGSP17D_FD_184845 | JGI IMG/M metagenome (GOLD analysis project Ga0207767, IMG submission 184845) | High solid enriched microbial communities from the Joint BioEnergy Institute, USA - SP1-7-D (SPAdes) | ecosystem: Engineered > Bioreactor > SSF (Solid state fermentation) > Aerobic >... | reverse complement strand
CTGGTTGTTAGACAAAAGCTGCAAAGTTGTAGCTTGGGCACCCAAATCTACTCACGATTCATTGTAAGCTGACTCATTGTCATCAGGGGGAGCCTCCTGGACAAAACCAATTATATCAGTGGGATATTCCTCATAGCACACATAGCGCAGGAGTGTCCAGATGCTTACATCTACTTCCAGGATGTTTTCAGCTGGTGGACTTTGAGCTGGAGGACTTTGGGCTTGTGGACTCTGAGGTGGTGGACTTTGAGTCATGTCTTTGGTGTTGACCCTGTGTGAGACAGTGGAGAGAGGGGGCTCAAGCAAGCAGTATGGAATAGACAGAGTAGACAAACAGCAGTCTCAACATTCCAGGGAGGAATACCGCCTTTTATGTAACTGCTCGCCTGGTTTAGCCGCCGGCTGCAGAGGTGACTAGGGAGTACTTATCTTTTTTTTTTTCTTTGACACCATCAGCACTATCTCCTACCTGCTCTGTAGTATGCAGTAGACTGCAGGAGGTGCTTACCATATGGTCCAGGCCCCTGTGGATACAAGCACCAATCAATGGCCAATCTACCCCTCATTATTGTCTTAGTAGCCTCCCCGACTGCCGCTCCAAGAGAACCGAGGTTGCAGTCCTTGAACCGGCTCCCTGTCAGTGTGTCAATCGCTTTGCGCGGGTGCAAGGTAGCGCTTCCGAATCACGCTACAGGACAGTTAGCACAGTTGCGGCGCAGCCTTAGTCTTGGAAAACCAAATTAAAGATAGCGGGCTGGGGGAAGCCCGTTGGAATCACCGCCTTGGTATCTACCTACTAAATCAGGTAGGCACTACCATTGCCCGGGCTACCGGGTAGTTCGCCTACATGTGCGACAAAGGTAAGAAACTTCGTTTGATACGTGTCTTGGTACTCCGTTTCATGAAATATGTATAGCCTTGCGGGAAAATGGCCGATGCATCCTTCGGAGCTCTACGGGTTTAATCAAGATGGTCACTCTCTCGGTGCGGGGATGGGCTCCGGACGCATTGTAACCCCTGTCTAGAGCACAGTATACAACTGGCACGGTACTGACCGCCATATTAGCCGGATGGCAATGGGCTCACCCCTAGCCAGCATAGCCTCGGGGCTTTGCTGTTTAGTAGCTGAGATTAATAACAGCACGTTCAACTGGAAAAGATATCGCTAACTAGGAGGTTAGTTTGCTGGATGTCTCTGAGGGTTTTGATACAAGATAAAAATACAGAATATTTATAGGTCTGAATTGATGAAATAAATCACAGGTCTTCTCAGTACAGCAACCTTGAACTACAAGTGACAACGTCCAATTAGGTATCCAGGTAAGCGCCGGGAGAAGGAGTACAAGACATACACTGACGGCTTTGTCCACTCAATATATGTTTATCTATGAAAGATGTTTTCCAGCAACACGTTGATATTTGACGACCAGCACTCTAGGTCCAAACTTGCCTTGTTGGGGTGAGACCACTTGGGATAGAGAACTTCTGGGACACAAGGCAAGAGCAGTGCAGCCTAGGTTGGGGCTATCTAGAAGATACGAATGATGTCCCTTGATTTTGAATACCAGGCAATAGCCTGAGAGATGTATTATTGGATCAATTGGATCAAGACAACCTGTTGCAGCACTGTTCAGCTTAAATCAGCCTTTCTTGGCAGGGCTGTGGCCTCACATGATAACTTGAATAGTTCTTCAAATCCAAAGTTTCTCTGTCTGTCAGGCTGAAGGGACTGGCAGAGCATAAATAGCTGATCAGGATGGAGTTCTCTCATTGCAACCTTCTGCAATAAGCAGAGACAGGAGTGCGGGTATAAGAGGCATAGCAATGTTGAAAACTTTGATCTGTGAGGTAATTGATCCGTCAGAGGCTGTCATACTTTGTATTTCCGCATACAGAGGCCTTCTCTTCACAAGCAGATTGCCAATGCAAGCACTGTTGTTCTTCTTCAAAAACACTAAGAGATTTTGGTCAGTGTCTAATTTATCCCAACAAGTGGCATTAAATACCGGCACAGAATCTATTTGTCCATTTTTCTTGCCTATATCGCCAGAACAAAGCATGCACTGAAGCATAGCCTTCGTCGAATCCGTCATTTGATGTATGGGTAAAGCAAAGTGTCTCCAAGTTGTTGGTTCTCAAACAGTGAAGCACTAATGAAGTTAGCGAAATATCATTAAAATGCGCAGCTCAATAAGGAGAAATACACCTCTTTCATATTTCTTAGCAGGTGCGTACACAGTGAGAATTTAGATCCCTGCGTTGAGGTAAAGATCTCTATAAACTTGGAAAAGTGCAGCTGTTTCCACAAGAGGCAAGTCAAGCACCTGGTCTGGCGGCACAAGCTCGACCAAGTCACATGACAAACTCAGCATGTGCGTGATCCTTAGCAGGATCCTTAGGCAACGTTGTACAGTGGCCTAAAATTACACATCTACCGCCGCCATGATATTTTGTCGGCTTGTTCCATATAGTAATTGGAGCTTCCATATTGACTAACATAACTACATCGTGCAGCTTATCAGATTTTTTTCACAATACCAGTCAAGATCTTCTAATCCAAAACAATTTGCAAATATTCTGTCGGACTGAACGAACCTAGTAATCCGAAGGTATGATGAAGCTCTGATCTTCTTAATCTACCTATCTGACTAGCTATTTAGCTCATGAATTAGGGGGCCATAACAAAGGGAATTGTGCGATTATAAGCGAATATAGAGCGGGGTACTATGATATTGCAGGGATTCTGACCTTCAAGGGTCCAGGTCGGCTAGTGCTGACTAGGTTGATAAGATTCTTGGCATACCGATAGGTCATAGTGGTAATATTCGGCTGACATATTCCCAGCTTGTTCTGACATTATCAATCAACATGTTCCGGCTTGCAGGACGTCAAACTAATAATTTCATGGTACAGAGCCTTGCCATCCATTGACATCAAAATTGATTCAAAGATCAGATGGAGCGCGAAGGTATAGTTACCACGCGTGCTAGCTGCCGAACTGGCTGACTTCATCTGGACAAAGAAGATAACTTCCCTATCTGCGGTTCATGTTTCAGCTTTGTCTTCTGAAGGGTAAGTCAGTCCTGGGGAATATGTCACCAATATGCCTGCAAACGACGGACCTGTCTGTCAGATCCGGATCCACGTTGGCTCCTGGTTCACACCCATAAAATATTGGGGAAAGGCCTCCTGGAACGTAGGGTGATGTCGCTTTCCGCTTGCGCGACCGTGGGGGAGCCCAGGGGAGTGTGTGTGAAAAACCTCAGGGATTGCTCGCTCGTGATCGCTCGACGGTCTAGTCAAACCCTTGTCTGGCCGTCTGACTCCTCGTCGGACTCTTTGTTTGACTCCACGTCCGACTCTTTGGTCGGCTCTTCATCTGACTCTTCATCCACTCTTCGACCTCATCCGACTCTTCGTCTCACTCCACATTCAACTCTTCGGTCGACTGCTCGTGGGACCTTTGATATGACATTATTGCGGTCCCGTGGTCCCGTCTCTTTTCAGTGCAGTATAGCATTGGAGACTGGCAATGGATAGGTTCACATTAGTATCTTCTCACGATCTGGGATAACAGACACCTTCTCCTGCAGCAGATACTGCAGTTTTAACCATTGACGACCATTCCAAACTTTCTCACGCGTGCTCTCCAGGTCCACTACTGTACCTACCTAGGTAGTTACCTAGTTTATTAGTCTTTGTGGCATCTAGTCTAGAACTTGACAATAATGGCATGACTCATACTGCACATAACAACTTCCTGGGTAGTTAAAATAGATAGGCATTATCTTACGTGGCCAAGCAGGCGTCGAGATGAGAAAGGTTTCTTGCGGAGAAAGATCAAGATTATACGGTACCGATCCTCTTCATGTCATTCATGGTGTATATAGAACGTGTCTATCTACCGCTTCTATTTACTTTATCCAATGAGTATCAATCGTCGTACATAAGCCTCTGTGAGATGATGTAGTCGACGTGGTGCAAAGATGTTTTTAACTGCAACAAAATCGAATGCCGTTCGAAACAACGCCGAAAGTATCCGTGGATGCTCTTTGTTGTCTCTCGGTCTATGCCGTCGCGTAGCGTTGGAGATGCCGCAAGGAGTAATGAACGAAGGAGCCTCTCTTTCCGCTGGCAAAAGCCAGCCGCGATTATATTAAAGGTTAAATAGGGGGATTATCAACCGACTTGGGCGACTCGGCATTCCGTAGAGGAATACCAAGTCCGACACCTTCCCTTCTGCCTCTGACGAGCGCAAGAAGACACTGGCCCACGCCCTCGAGATCGCCCAGCAGCCCAACATGTCCGCGATCGCTCTTCGCCAGCCCGTTCTTGATGACCCTGTAACCCGGAGGCAGCATCGCAGCCGACGCAAGACACACGCCGTCTCCAGCGGCATAGGCGAGATCGTCGTACGCGTCCTGGTGCCGGATGTGCTCGCGTGAAGCGACTTTCGCGCCGTATACCGTGGGCGCGGACTTCCCATAAAGCACGGAAAACGGCGGGTAGCGGTTCTCGGACTGGTGAGAGGGGTTGAAGGCGAGTTCCTGCTTGAAGCGCAGGACCTCTGCTAGTGTCCGTCGGAGGTACTCTATGGCTAATGGTCGCGGAATTGTAGATACAGTCGCGGATGGCGTTGTTGCGGCGGTGCGCGGCGTCGATGTTGGGCCCACAACGCCTTCCATCGTCGGTGCGCCAGCGGTGGCCTTGTTTGCGGCGGCGGAAATCGCATCTGGGGGCCCAGCTACTTTTCGGTCATTGTCCCGCGGAACCTTTTGCGCGGTCTCCTGTTCGCGAGCGGATTTGGGGGCGGGCGATTCCTCTGTCACAGTTTCTTTTCCGCCAAGGACGGAGGAGAATCGTTTTCCGATTTTGGGGAAAGAGGGAAGAGCGCCGGGGATGGTGTCGATAAAGCTCCTTCTATCCGGGAGGAGAGGAGGAAGAGGAGGTGCTATACACGGGGAGAACCGGTAGTACTCCCAGTTCTCCACGTTGAAAAAGTCTATGAGATAGTCCTCTTTCGTCCGTTTATCGATGAAGCAGCGCCCATCTTCCGGCAGCAGCGCATAGCTGGTGCGAAATGTGAAATTCACCTGCGCTGTGAGGACGCGGGAACTGAGCAGTACGTCGTCCCCGTTCCGTAGAGGCCCGAGAATGTTAACGCAATGTTGCGGTACACCTGCGTATACAACTCCCGCAAAGAGTTCCGGGCGTTGATTGACAGCATGCCTGGTAATCAGCCCTCCAAGACTGTGTGCGATCACGTAGGCGCCCCTCTTCTCCGGTGACGTGTCAGGGGCATTGCATGGCAGATCTTCGAGGTACTTGATCAACCGCTTGGACAGGAGATGAGGACTCAAACGCCAGTCATAGCCGTAGTTCCACACGCGCAGTTTCCCGGCCCTAGCGTTCTCGCATTTGCGCAGTTTGTTGATCAGCCTTCGACAAATGTCGACCGGCCCAATATGTGATAGGACCTCCGACGCGATGATGGACTCCTCCATCCTTTCCTCGTCTTCGTGGCTTAGGCCGACTTCGAGGTCCACCTTTCGAAGATTCAGCCCAACCTTCATGGGAACCCAAAGCTGACGATGAGGCGGCTTGGCGGAGCGCAGGATCGATCCTCTGTAGCCTCCCATTATGACCACATCACCGGTCAGCTCAGACATTGCCTCTGTCAAGATAGGGTACAGAGTATTCTGACCTGACTTGGGCGAGCGCGCCCTGGCCTGTGAGCTCCGCTTGTGCTCTGCAGTATGTGCAATATTGTCACTCTGCTCTTCAGCACTGCCGATGAACCGTCCATAGCCCCAGTCACTCCGGAGATCCTGAAGAGCCAGGCCCGGCTTGCTCAGTAACCTGTTGCTCGAGTCCTGCAGGGTGTCTTTGATCGCCTTAAACCGGCTATTCACCTGCGAATGCACGTGTTCAAACTGTGAACGCTGCTCCAGAGACGACTCTCTGGACAGATTCCTTAGATACAGAGATTGATCCGAGGCAGATCGCCTTAGACTGAGGGGCGTCCTGCTTATGCTGGGTCTCCGTTGGTACGAGTGTTTTGCCGTCCCTGACCTGTCTAGAGGCCGCAGCTCGGAAACAGGCTCGTCCCCAGAGATATCCCTATCATCCTCACAGGAAAGTTTCTGGGAAAGATCCGCAGGAACATCCTTCTCCCGGTCAGCCTCCTGAGGCGCTGGAGCCTTCCCAGACTGCTGGCTCTGGGAGCGGCTATGCCCTGGAGAGATGAACGAAGCGATAGATGATCGTTTTGCGAGAGATCCAAAATCCGGAAGGAGTTTCTTCTTAAGATTCGCGATTGAATCCCCTGACCACGCACGAGTTCGAGTCCCCGGCAGGCCCCCTTTCAGGATAGACCTTGTCAAGCCAGACCGTTGGCCCTCCTTGATACTCCCTTTTGTTGGACTTGCCGTTCGTCTCCCTCTCTTCTCATCAGTCGCTTCTGAAGGCTGCGTGTCGTCTATAGGCTCAGGTTCCGCACTGATCTCTGGGAGGTACTCTCCCCCCGGGCGTGTTTCCAGAGGAGAGTCAAAATATCCACCACCGCTCTCCATCGCCCTGATCTTCTCCATGGGCGTGCGACGTGCCTTCATGCGGCTCTGGGCGTGGCTGATGCTGACGCCCAGGACATTATCCGCCTCGTCCTCCTCTGCAACGGCTGCTGCCCTTGGCAGGCCATCCTCGTCAGAGCTCACGTATATGCAGTTTGAGGCGTCCGTCCCGGTGACGGGGAGGCCGTTGATCTCGCCAGTTGTGCTGGGGTCGTCCAGCTTTCTTTGTTCCTTTGCGGAAGGCAAATCGATTGGGGCAACCTCGCCCCTGCTAGCACTCGCCATGATGGATCCGAAGTACAGTAGAAAGAGAAGCCTCCAGAACATCTACGTCTTTGTTGGAAGCACGGGCTCTCCGCTACCCCGCCAACCTCCTCTCCCGCAAGCGCAGAAAACGTGGGGTACCCATGGAGGCTAATCGTTATTGAAAGGATCCTCTGAGAAGAAAACGTTAGACTAGTTCCCGGTCGAGTCCGGGCGAAAGGACCGTGTATAAATGGGACCCGGGCCTTCCGCAGTGTCGCAGCCTTACCGCTGGTAGCGCGGCGGATACCTATGAGACAAGCTGATCCGGTTCCACAATGGTAGAGGAACCACTCGCATCTCTCGACCACCCAGAGAGGAAAAGTCGAACACAAAAAGGAGCAGAGAATAGCTGTCGAAAGAAGTCAGCAGAGATAAGCGACGAAGCCAACGAGGCGACAACATCGCTCGTGCCTCGGACGTACTGTGGTACAAACAACCACTGCGGCGGTGTGTCGGGAGTCCCGGCCTCTTTATATGCGACCACCGGCTTTACCGCACCTTCATGAAGTCATCCCCTCCTTGCAGAGGGACGCTGACAACGCCGTCGCCTTTCCTCTTGCCCATGATTATTATTCTCATCAGCACAGCCTCATGCCAAAAGTCTGTCTAGCCGAGTGACTACTCCGTATTTACTGCCCCTGGTAGTGCTAGCGCTTTGCTTAGCGCGTCGAGCCTCGACATAAAGGGAGAAGACTGCGTCCTCAGAAGCCAACGTCCCAGGTTCTCGTTGTACAAAGCAAACTGCCGGTTTCGTTTCATGATCAAACTCCTCCTTGGATTCGCTGTTCTCCTGAAACCGGCCTGGTCTGAGCAGCAGCGGTCGGTCTGCTGCAGGAACCACTTTTGAGTCTGGTTTGCAGGAAACACCGCTCTCGATTTCCCCAGCAACATGAGACCGCTGTTACTCAACCTGTTTCTCCTGTTGTGATTGCAACACATGCCCTCATTTTGCAGCTTACGTCTCGCGATCTTGTCGCGGTCCCACCCAGTTCATTCACCTGTTTTTAGTTTTTTTTTTTTTTTTTTTTTTTTTTTTTTTTTTTTTTTTTTTTTTTTTTTTTTTTTTTTTTCCATGATATGTACAGTACTGTCTTGCTTCTGTCCACTGGATCTGGACTCCGTCCCCGAACTCAGTGCTCAGGATATGGAATTATTCAGAGCAAGTACATGTATGGTGCATTTCTAACATAAACTGCTTTAAATACTGTTTCTCAGTTGCCATTGCAATATCTGTGGTATCACCCAGCCCTCAAATCCTATTTATCAAGCCACCCAACAGTCACTTATATAGAAAGACGGCTTGTGGGGATACAGTATTAAGTCATAACCGCCGTGAAACTGATCGAACCTCTCATCGCCTTTGAAAGCTCTCGCGAGCCTTGGTCGACGCAGCAAAGTTCCCTGATTGAACTTCCCGCTCGCCCTCTTGCGCAATGGCCTCGTTCTTGGCCATGCCCTCCTTGTCGTTAAAAAGGGTGTCTATGGCTTTGTTGAAAGTTCCGCGGATAGACTCGCCGGCACCCTACGTCCCATATGTTAGAATTATTCCCGTGGAAATTGAGAAACGGATTTATCAACATACGTGAAGGCCTGCCGCGACGGACTTGATACTTCGACCTAGATCTGAACCGCCACTGCTAGTGGTGCTCGATCCAGAAGTGGCACCTCTGGATCCTCCATTGCTAGACGGGTTGAATCCGGTCCCGGTGGATGGATTGTATCTGGCTCTCGAGGTTTGGGGAGCGTTCCCCGCGTTATCGCCCGCCTTTGTGCCTGTCAGACTGGAGGGGGCAGCAGGAGCGCCGGTCGATGAGCCCTGGACAACCCCGGATGTGTTTGTCTGCGCCTGTCCAGCACCGGCGCCAGTTTCCTCCATCGGCTTTACAGTCGTCTCTCCGGTCTTGCTGTTGACCCTGGGATCGAGCTTGTTCAGCAGCTTCCAGCTATGCGGTCCGCAACTCGAGCTCTCCGGATTCGTGACGGACGCCGTAAAGCCCGGGTGATTGTTGACGCTGGTCGTCGTCCCCAGGGGGTACTGCGCTTGGTGGTGCAGCTCGCTGTCCACGCGAGGATCGAGCCTGTTGGCGATGTCTGACTTGTGCGGCCCAGCCGTCGCGGGCGCCGGTCCCGTCCGAGGGCTGCTTCTGTCTGCTGCAGAACCACCTACTGTTATCGTCCCTGTCGAGCTATCGACGCGAGGGTCGAGCTTGTTCAAGAGGCGGGATTTGTGAGGTCCTGCGGTGGCCAACATAACGGATATGGAGAGTTGGGCTTTCAAACGACCCTGCAAAGGTAAAAATAAACAGTCCATGGAAACACCTAACTCGTGTGGCGCTGGCCGTCCATGTCTATATAGTGACAACATCGCAATACATCGAGCCCTACATCATCGCAGGCAAGTGACGTCAGGCTGAACTCAGTGCGGTTTGGAAAAAGTACGCCCTTGGACATGCTGTAATGGGCAGTTAGGCTAGACGGAAATACAGACAGACTCTGTTGACTCGCTCTGAGCAAAATGGAGTTCGTAGCAGGGGTTGTCAATGTCCTTTGACCAAGGGCGAACGTGGCATACGTCAGCATGCATCTGCATAAACTGCATTGATGACTAATCCCGGAAGGGCGTATCTACTCTCCGACTTATGCAGGGTCCGCGGACCGCGGCAGCCCGACGATCACATGAACGCGGTAAGCTGGCCTGGACGTCTCTGGGCTGGCATGGATAGGAGGCTCGGGCAACCCGTAGTCTTCTCTATGCATTAATAACATCACTCCTTCCATCCACAAGCTTGGATTTGTGTTTCTGATATATCGGCTTGTGCATGCTCCCCCCGCCTCATGGGGCTGCTGTCGGTGTAGATCCCGATGTCTCGGAGATCCCGAGGTACCTCAGCGGCATGTTTTAAGGGCGGCCCTTCTCTATTTAATGGCTTAAAATCCTTTCTTCCGTCATCACAGCATCCAGAGATAGGATATCAAGAAATAGGACATTCTACAGGGGTTGGGGCTGCGTTATATCTGCCAAAATGCCCAGGTCCAACAAGCAGATCATCTACGCGAACCCCCCGGCTCCCGCCATTGACCCGTCCCTCTCCACGGGAACATTCAGCCTCAGGAAGACGACTATCCCGGATAACATCCCGGATGACAAGGTCCTCGTCCGGGTGCACTACCTCTCCCTCGACCCCGCGATGCGCCAATGGCTCACGGCAAAGCGGTCGTACATCGCGCCCGTTGAGCGCGGCGCCATCATGCGCGGGAGCAGTGTCGCCCAGGTCCTCTCCGTTGGCAGTAAGCTGCGCGACCGCTTCAAGATTGGGGACTGGGTTATCGCGTATTCTGGCTGGCAGGAGTACGCAGTCCTCGGTGCCCAAGAGGTCCAGAAGGCAGTCGTTCCCGAAGGATGTCGGCCCATGGATGCCATGACCGTGCTCGGCATAACGGGCTTGACGGCCTACTTCGGGATGCTGCGTGTTGCAGAAGTCAAAGCCGGGGACACTGTCGTCGTCTCTGGCGCGGCGGGAGCAACAGGCTCGGTCGCGGGCCAGATCGCCAGGATCAAGGGAGCCAAACGCGTTATCGGCCTGGCAGGGTCGGCAGACAAGTGCAAGTATCTGAAGGAGGAGCTAGGGTTCGACGTTGCAATCAACTACAAGGACAGTGACTGGAAGAAGCAGCTGAAGGATGCTACGCCCGAGTACATCGATGTCTATTTCGACAACGTTGGAGGGGAGATTCTGGATGCTTGCCTCGCCCGCGCGGCGAGGAACGCTCGGTTTGCTATCTGCGGCGCGATCAGTCAGTATAATGCGGCCCAGCCCCGAGGGCCAGCAAGCTTTATGACGGTCATTGTGAGTAGCTCTCTTGTCTTTTCCGTTCATTGCGAAATCCCTCTCCTTGTAGGAGCAGAACTGACCTTGTCATACAGTCTCAACGAGTGACGATGAAGGGCTTCATCGTCTTCGACTTTGCGAAGGAGTACCCGACCGCATTGAAAGATCTAGGGAAATGGTTGGTGGAGGGAAAGATCAAGCGCAAGGAGCACATTATAAAGGGTGGCCTGGAGGCTGCACCTCAGGGCCTAGTGAGCCTTTACGAGGGCGCAAATACAGGGAAGATGATGGTCGAGGTTGCCCCTACGAGCGAGGCACTGGGAGCATTGAATGCGAAGTTGTAATTTGATCGGGATAACACTGCGCAAGCTGGTCCTTCATATACTGCACGGGTCGAATTAAGAGCAGTGATAGATATAATAGGGCCATTAGCGCTATCTGATGGCAAGAAAACGGCGTCGAGGACCAAAGAGTTGATTTCTGTTGTTGGACACTGATAGGGCCTGGGATGGCAGTTCCGAAGATACGTCATGCTGAGTGGTACCCTGAACGCATCGGCCGTCGCCTCAACTGGAGCCTGTTGTCCAATAAGGAACCTGGATATCTTCTGATTTCCTAGAATTAGCTGAAACTGATAAACATTCTGAAGAGCCCATTTATTGACGTATGCAAGTGCCCCGATTGTCAAACTTACACATGGCTGCAGAACCACCGACAGCCGACAGCAAAGGCCGTGGAAAGGCATCGCGCCCCCTGCTCATATGCACGGATTGTCTGACTTCATAAGGGCTCTGTTCAGACCAGGGCCAATCTGTTCCTCCCAGGCGCGCGTCACTGTGGCAGCTCCTTTAGCCTTAAAACAGGCTGACTGACGAGGGAACTGCAGATCATTCAAGTACAGGATGTTCCAGGCATTGCTATCTCTCAGGCCTTTGAGATCGGTGTTGCCGGCGCATCAACATCAGACCAGCGACCCGAACGCTAGAGAAATTCCCTCCCAGACAAGGATGGATGCCCAACAGGACAACAAACGTTTCACCCTCGACGAGCTTTTCAATGTCAAGGGTAAAGGTGAGGAATTCAGTCCAGTAAGGCCATTCAAGCTGGCCATTCAATGCTGACATTTTTCCAGTCGCTCTTGTCACCGGCGGTGGTTCCGGCATCGGCCTTATGGCCACCCAGGCTCTCGCGGTGAACGGCGCAAAGGTGTACATCGTCGGTCGGACGGCCGAGAAGCTCGAGCGTGTTGCTGAACTATACGGGAAAAACATCCCGGGGCAAATCATCCCCATCACCGCCGACGTTACGAAGAAGGAGTCCATTGCCGAGCTCTATAACGAGATCGCCAAGCGCGAGAAGTACCTCTCCATCCTCATCAACAACGCCGGCATCGCCGGCGCCAACCAAACATCCAGGCATGAAAACGTGCAAGACCTCCGGAAGAGCCTGTTTGAGGACCCATCCGCCACGATGGAGGACTGGGAGGAAGTCTACCGCATCAACGTCTGCCAGCTGTACTTCATGACGGCCGCTTTCCTGCCTCTCCTGCAGAAGGGTAGCGAGGAGAACTACGGCTGGAGCAGCACCGTGCTCAACACGTCCTCCATCTCGGGTATCGTCAAGATCTCCCAGAACCACTTCAACTACAACACGTCCAAGTCTGCCGCCGTGCACCTGACCAAGATGCTCGCGCACGAGGTGTACGCGTCCAAGCTGAAGATCCGCATCAACAACATCGCGCCCGGCGTCTTCGCCTCCGAGATGACCACCTTCACGAGCGACGACAAGCAGAAGAGCTACCTCCCCAAGTACGAGTATCCGGATATCGTGGCCGGGTCGGAGAAGATACCCGCCGACCGGCCCGGGCACGAGCGCGACATGGCCAACGCGATCCTCTTCGCGGTGACGAACCAGTACCTGAACGGGCACACGCTCGTAGTGGACGGAGGCTGGGTTCTGTCTGCCGGAACCGCATAGAGCTGTTGCCGCCTGCACAGGCTTGCGGTGATTATTATGTAAGGCGCTCCGGTGACGTTCGATTATGTATATGTAGAACTGTTTATATATATAGATCCTAGAATGTCAACTTCCAGCTTCATGGAACGCTATGCCCGGCGCACGTTGGAAATAGTATCGTAAATCCTTATCGACCAGAATCTCCCGACTTGATGATCTGATTGATCAACGTCAGCCCATGCTGCCATCTCTACTGTCACCTTCTCTGCACGTCCTTCCGCTAATTTTAGACTCGTCTCCCCGCCATATGTTTTCCCTCAGCGAGTGTTTCAGACCAATTGCGCATCGGGACATCTCGATCGACGGAATGCCCGAGTTTGGAAGCGAGCATCATAGCGTGGCTACTACTGTGGTAGATCACCGTGCACGGGTCTGAGACTATGAATAAATAGACGTGGGGGAAACTGCGCTGCCTCATCCCGTCCCTATCCTTTCCATTAGCGTCTGCTAGTCATCCATATACCGCGCCGACTGCCCTGCTTCATTTGTTAGTCAGGATATGATCAAGGGGCCCAGTAGACATACCAAGTAAAAGGGCCATCCATCTGCACGGCGATCTATTTAGCTGCACTGCAGACCATGGTGTCTTGAATTGCCCATCATACGAACTCTTCCTGGTATCGGAATTTCTGCCAGCACTGTATCTGAGTATTTGGGACACGGGCCATTCCAGGTCATTGCCGCTCCAGACTGCAGATCTCCAAATACCACGCTCAGGTGGTAGGCACTGTATATAGACTGGTCAAATGGCTTGAAAACATTCTCCAAAGTGCGTGCGGAGACCCTATTATTATATATTACCGGAAACATGATACTCCATGGGAAGATCGGGCTGCACAAAATTCACAGGATTCCCCAGAGCGCAGTTCCTTGCCGAAGCTCCCTCTCGAAGTTTGCCCAGTCTAATACCTGGGCGGTATATAGCATGTAATTCTCTTTTTGCATTCGACGACTCAGTCTTGTATTTTGATGACCTTCAGGGGCGCTGAAGGACCAGCAATCTTGGCTCCTGTTTATCCTTTTTATATTCAGAACAACAAAGTCGAAAGAGATGAAGTACGTCAGGCGTCTTGCAGGACTGTATGCGAAGAGCAGACAAAGAATAATTGAATAGCATATTATATAATCAATCTTGAGAACGTTGAAGAGTCGTCCGAAGGAAGAGAATCCGGAAAGGGGATTGGAGGTATCATTTATGGGCAAATTCCTTGTCTAACTTTGGAAGTTCGCGCCTCTATCCTTGGTCCTGACTTATTTGCATATAGTGGAAACCGACTATTTTGTCCAAACAGACAGCAAACAAAGCACTAGGTATATCCACTGAAGAAGCGGATCTGGATCTCATCACATTGCATATGAGAATATTAGCGCCCATTCGCCATGTAAAAGCGTCCTGCAGCTCGGCGCATTCCGAGGGACACTATCACGGATATCAGCACCCGTATGCCCATATAGACCGCATATATTACGCACGGGGACGGAGATATGCCGGGAATTCCGGCAGCGGACGTAGACGCGGGCGCCGGGCGGAAACACACAAACGGCGGAGAGGTCGCTAGCGAAGGCCCGTAGGCATCGGCAGCACCACTCAGTGCTCCCCAGGGGAACAGCGCCGGGAGCGGGCACAGGGACAGCAGGCGGCGGCGGGACGACGACGGCGATGGCAGCCTAGATTCCGGACCTATGCATATAAAGGTTCTTTCATGGCCTGAGACTGCTACAATCCGCGCGATCAGAAGAAGTGTGCCAGAGTGTTTGTAGCGGTTGTAGACAACGTGGCATCCAAATTGTACTCCAGTCTCTCTTTGCACATTTTGATCTGCAGTTGCTGATATCTCACAAGAGAGAAGGTGCCAAGGTAGATGGTAGTAAGTAGCTCGATTCCCTTCATCCAGCGGGGGAGGTAGGTGAATAGTATAGAGACAAGTCACTGGTTTATGGCAAGTGATAGAGCAAGACAAGAACTTGAGAAAAGGAAGAGAGAATCCTCACGGGACTCTATATACTTTTGGTCTGTCTGCTGCTGCTCCTATAAAAACATAGGGATGTACAAAGTAGTTGAAGTAGATTGGTAAAGCTGCGTCCCGGGAGCTTGCTGGCGCGAGACTTCTAGAAGTCTGAAGAAAGAAGGTATAAGCATCATAAAGGAGCAGCTTGCAGACTGCCGCTAACAAAGAATGGAAATAAGGAAGTGGAGCGTAGGGCGGCTGCTGGCATCTGCAAGCGGATCTAACTATGAATGCAGATGTAAGGTAATGCCGCAGGCAAACTTGGTGAATTATTCCATGGACCGTTGAGGTCCGAGAATGGTAGAGAGCTGTGAAGCATAGACTGTTTCCGAAGACCAGATACTTACGACAATATTGTTAAATTACTACTTTAAGTTATTTTATACATGTTTTACAGCCCGAAGCGCTGCCTTCGTTGCGTCTTCTACATTAGGTGGAAAAATATTGGCCTCGAACGCGTCCTCAGCACCTTTATTTCCAGCGCGGGCAACATCCACAGCAGTAGCTAGAGCATCATCTACAGACTCAAAAAAAAAGTTACATACGGTGCACCACAATGTAAAAAGCTCACACCACCTCCCCCTGGGGTACAGGGGGACCGGGTGCTACGAAAACCCGCACCTTGCTTTTGGCGGCCAGGGATTTTACTACCTAGATCCTAAGGCAATAGTCCTCATCGGATGTTAGCAGATAAATATCTCACCTGCTGCACCTCTGACCAAGGCAAGGATCGAACTCGGACTTTGGGTCCGGTGACAGGGAAGGCCACTGGCTAGAGCCGTTGACCTTGACCGCTGCACTATGTCCCGAGTTCTGGTCGTTAGATGAAGGAAATTTGCAAATATAGCCCAGAAACGGGAGGGCGCCTGGATGCCTGGGGCGGGGAGCGAAGATAGACGAAATTGACATGAGCAGAATCGGATTACATGCATCTGTGGAGGGTTTCTCAGGAAGTTTGATCTCTCTGGTTGTGTATATCTGATATCTACTATGGTGGAACAATTCTCTGCACCTGTCCATGCTCACATGTGTGGCAGGGAAGAGGCTCATGTCTATGTTATAGAATTATAGACTCGGCACTCATGGAAAGTGAACAAAGTTGCTGCATGTAGTCTTCCAGCTCTTCGGCAATTGGCAATTTTATGGCTTCATCAGACTGCCCCAGGATTTGTCCAGAGTCTGGCCATCCAGATAATCCATGAAGATATAATGAAGGTATAAGTATCATAGAGACTTCCAAAATAACTAACATCCATGTCAATTGCTCCATATGCATATGCAGCATATAGCGTTGGAACCGTCAAGAATGTCTTTTGTGCCACAAAAGTCATGGTCTTCGATGAGGGATAGATGGATGGGTGCCGAATGTTACCGCATAGTTACGTGATCATGTTGTATGGCTGGCTGCAGATACTACTGCTGTCTCGTGTGGCTGCATTTGCCGATCTCACTATTCTGATATCAAGGTCAGTGGCTAATGCCGTCGGTGTGTCAGGTACATACAGCAGGGGTCCTGTAACCTCTTCGTTCGCTGCACCTGTGGTAGGCCCCGTGTCACCACGTGCCAGGGCTATATCTCTTCTCCATCGGAAACAATTCCCCCTTCTGGATAGAATCCACTTCTTGCCAGGTGAGTTAGCATACGGCCCTTTTTAATTTTTTTGGTCGACTAATCCGGTTATTAATGATCCATAGAGATCTTGACGCGTACATTGCCCGTTGTCGAAAGATTGCCGAGGATATTTCGTCGACGCGTACCAAGCACAGTTGGATTCCTATCGTGCCGATAAGGCCTCTCTTCTGTACGGCTTCTCTTTTATCCTTTTGACTACAGATCAGCCTTATTACCTTTTCTTTTTCGGCAGTCCAATTGATCAAGATGAACAACCTGGCCTGAGTTCTGATATGGATTGTCGTATCCAAGAGCTTAAACTAGGTGATCCATGGACGACGGTAAGTCATTTCGTTTATTCTGCTCGTCAGATCTAGAAACAAAAGTGGATATATCGACCATCTTAAGTCCAGTTGCTTCCCAACTTCTGACATCTCTAAATCTACAACATGGAGACTATTATTCCACCTTTCCTCCCAACTACCTAGGATCCTCACACCCACACACAAAACCCGTGAAACGATAAATCCAATAACTCCAGAAAGACCCACATGGTCGCTGGGCATAAAATCATGAGGGACGAACGCAAACTAAGCTCAGTTTCAAAAAGCTTGACTACCTCGCATGACAACTGTGTAGCATGTGCGTAAGGCTAGGGTTAACTCCAGACCTGCATGCCACGATTTCAGGGAAATCTACCCGATTAAATGTTGCTATCCTTGCGCGGAATCACACCCAAGGGGAGCCGGATGAATGTTGTCTCCTCTGTCATAATACCCGCCGCGCCGGCGTAGAAGGCGAGGAACGCAGCGACAACTGCCAATGCCCCTCCTGCTTGGTTCACGTGGATACTGGCCACTGGGTGTGACGTGGCGATGAAGTTGGCGATCGAGAGCAGGAAGAAGGCGACGATCACGAAGAAGAGCACGCTCAGGATTGTGATATTTGTCCGCAGCGCCGCGAGGAAGAAGACGATCGTCATGAAGCACCATACAAGCATGTAGATACCGAGGGCGAACGTAAGGGCGCGGACATCTTCCCCATATGCCTGCTTGATCCCGACAGATGGAAGCTGGAACATTGCGTAGCTGAGCCAAAAAGCGCCGTATGAGCAGTGGACGGCCGTGCCAAAGGTGTTTCCAACCCGGAACTCCATGAGTCCTGCCAGAATCTGGGCAACACCGCCCATGAAGACCGCCAGGCCGAACGCGGCATTGTCAGGACCAACGGAACCACGCGGGTTGGAGTCGGGGAGCCTATATCAAATCAAGCCGTTAGCGTGGATCACGGCAAAATATCCAACAATTCGATTTCTTTACCCAGCGCCGCATTGATAGAGGCCCAGCACGAAGGTGGTGACGGCGAAAGCGAACAGGCCAAGGGGCCCTGGGTTTGCCAGCTTATTGAACGGCGGGTTGGGGACCTGAGAGACGGTGACTAGACGTGGATCTGACAACGTGCCATTTCCGGACACCTTCTCTCGCTCGTCAATGCTTGCGTCGTGTCCCATATTGGCGGCTGCACTTGGTGATAAGTAGTAGTAGGTACTATACGTAGACTTTTTGAGAGGACTGATCACGGCAGTGTGGCACGAGATAGAGCAGTTTCTCCCCAGACCGGGAGATGCTGCTCCTCTAAATAATTCCCATGCGGAGGCGCGATCCACTTCTAGAGCCTACTCCGTACTAGTACTGAGTCTCCGTACTCCGTACTCCATACTACCTAGGTAGTCAGGGAGGAGCTCAGAGGAACGATCAACCGTGCGCAAGGATCCCTTTCGCCCGTGTCTATCAGATCGACACTCCTCCCCAGTCTTTCTGCGCTCTCCAATTCAGACCGGACTAACCCCACCTTACGCGGGGGATAGACGGGGCAGCAGCATTGACATTTTGACAACATATGACCTGTTTGACTCTTCAAGCGGCAGAGGATCTGCTAGCGCAGTACATACGCAGGGACCATTGGGGAATGGGAGCAGCCATGGCCCAGCAACTAAGAGGACCCATCCATCGTCCCCAAGGTTCCACGGATTCGCCTTATTGAACACCAGACGGAGGAGCGGACGTACTACATATGCAGTAGGTATGGGATAGCCTCGCTCTGAGGGTGCTACTAATGCAACGATCGTCAGCGATCCAATTCTACGGCATGCTGCGTATGAAACTTTAGGTCTGCCCGGATTTAAGCTAGAAACAACCTTAGCATCGGCTGAAGCTTAATGATCCTTTGTTCCTCGTTGGCGGACGAGGAGTGGGACTGCAGATCGTGCGAGACGGTTTGTGTCGCACAGATGTTGCAGCAGTAAGTTAGACCAGGACCTCTCTCCTTTAGTCCACAGCACATTATTGCTGTTACTTCTCTATGGATGCAGGGGAATCGTCAGACGGAATGGATAGATGCAAGCGAGTGTCACAGTTGGAGAGACCAGGTACGGAAATCCCCCTATATACGTTCCCGTTCTACCTCCGGCTCGACTTCGTCCAATACTATATCACGTCGTAGCCCATACCAAGGAGGGCCGTCGGTACACACTTTGCCAAGTTAGACTAACAAGTATAGGAAGCCAGTTGGCGTTAATCTAAGCGAGGCTTTCCCCAGAGGTTTCACCTCAATATGGAGTGCCCACTACGCAGCAGGTTAGGCAGTAGTAGGTACACTTTAACTATTTGGGTCACTCTAGAAAATCCGGAGTCTGCAGGTGGAGTCTGGAGAAGTGCGGGTTAGTCGCTAACTTTGCTCCAGCTCCACACACAGAGAGTTTGTTGAACTTAGGCATACTAATTACGTGGTAGCTGGTTACGTGATAGCTGGACAAAAGAGCCTCCGAACTCTTTTCGTACCGCGGATCATGTCGTTCTCGTTGCTCTGCAGAGCGGACCGAGACCGATGGGCGTCGTGCGCCAAGTTGGGCAACACATTGCTACTCTTGTTCTACAGTTCCACTCCGTCTAAGTTGAGTGATCGAACTCAATGGTGATGTTACCTAAGCAGGCAGGGACCCAACACCGACGTCGGTGTCAGTCTGGGGTAGGGGCAATGGGGCATGGACACAAGCTACTCCACGGAGTATGGAGTAGTACAGTACATCAAGGTACTCTGAGACTCTGTCGAGACGCAACGTGAGGTGAGCGCCAAGCCCGTGTACCGAACTAGCAGCTAACGTCGGGATTGAGGTCGGTAAATGTCTCGGAACCTAGGTAGTACTGTAGTTGCTTGGCGGCGGAAACGGACCGATAGACTCTCGATCACGGATGGACCTTTTTACATACATTTCCTACGGGAAACAGCGAATTAAGAGTGCTTGGCAATGCTTGAGCGACTGTTGTCTTGCACGGCTCAGCAGAATAATGATGTTCAGTACATGACTACCGATTCTACCTAGGTATTCCGGTCCGGGGCCCCGGACCATTTCCGCTCCACTCTGCCTTCTAGAAGCTCCGCTCTCTCTCCTCCACACAGAGCCTCCGCTTCTCCGCTCCCCCACGGGGTGACGCCTGACTTGTCCGTTGGGTCGACTATCATTGACGGATGGCCACATCAGACATCTCATCAACTGGATCCGAATCCACCCGGCGCACCTTGAGGCCTCCAATTGTACCCGGTCCCAATTCACAGTAAGCGAAGTTTTCTTAACCAAAAGACCCAGCCCCGACGATCGGTTCCGCCCCAGCTCGTGTGTACAAAGCGCGGGAGCACCCCGTACAGACGAACGCGGGTCAGGACTTGGTACTTTGGAGTATTCATACCACAAAGCTGGGAATGAATACACGCCTGCGGGTCAGGTAAACCTTCGAAAGAAGCAGGTACTTACTTTTGGATGGCTGAGATTTATTAATGGTGATGTCCGACAGGATCACATATCGATGGCTTTGCAGAGACCACATGAAGCTTCCACACTCTTCTTAGCATAAAAATTGTTTTAATAAGAAAACCAGCGCTTTCACAGGTGTCATGGAAAGATGGTTTATCCAATTTATTTGATCTTCCAGTGACAAGGTGAAAGAGTTGGACACAATAGGTAGAAGGGACTAGACCTGAGCTTATTCTTTAGATCACAGACGCCATAGATAATATAAGACCTCTTGACTTATACATAATGAATACTGCAAGTCTAATCCTTCATGCAAGAGTATGTATATTATTTGGTCCTACAAACGACTTGCGATAGTTACTCGAGGAAAGGCTACAGCGATCTGTTGGATGGAGCGCGGCTGTATTAGTATCAGATCAGAATGCCACCGCTGGGCACGGTACTCACTTGGACCCATAACTTCAAGGCCAAAGAATACATACATACACCTACTGAACAGACGCGTGAGGCCAAGATCCTCAAAGCGGCACTCCACCTCCGCCGCAGCAGTGTAGAGAGGTCCTGGAAAGCTGCAAGAGGACGAGAGAAGAAATGAGATAGGACCTGCCGACTCTCTCTCTTCTGGGTTGCGACGACTTCAAGGAATGGCTCTACTGGATCAGATCGAACCGCATGAGCAGTAATACCAGGAGATGAAAATCTGTCATGAGGCTGGCTCTATGCGCTAAGACAAGACAAAACCCGGGAAAAAATGCGTGGATGATATTTTTTTCGACAGAAATTTCGAGAATTGTCGCTGAAATCCCCGATGAATAAATAGTGGTACACCCGAGCAGGCCGAAGCCTGCTCTTGAAGACACTGCAGTATCTCCGTAACCTAGTCCCCGGAAAACACTGTACAGAAACGTCATGCCGCTGCACGAGAAGGTCTCCCGACCAGGTACATATTCAGGAAACAACTACCTGCGGGAGCTCATCGCATATATGGTTTCATTGAACGGAGAAAACAAGCCAACAATACACAATCAGAAGCGCAAAAACGGCAAGATAGATATCGAAGCCATCAAAGCCTCCCCTCGATCCGGCCATAGGGCCAGATCCAGACGGCAAAGGCGACGACATACATAATGTTAGCAGGGAGTAGAGTAGACCACATTCCGGGGAATTCTGCGTGGGTCGCAATCGTGCCGGGAAGGCAGAATATAACAAATCCTGAAGTCACTTGTTTCTGTTCTGTTCCATTCTATTGATATTTATATATATTTTCTCCAGAAGCACCACTCACCTATGAATACATTGTGAAAGTGCATACATATATGACCAGTAAAAAAACAAACAAACAAAACAAGCAAGGCAAGGTCTTTAAGGCTCTCAAGGCAAATGAATGATCTTGTTCAATAATTCAAGATACCACATCTACTCAACAGGATCTGGCTCAATTTATTGTTTATTTTTCTGCACCACACCGCACTGCATTGCAAATGACATGTCAAGTTGTCGACTACCTACCTAGGTCCCTACAACATAAGAGATAACTGCTCTGATAGATAACCGACACCACCGCACCATACCATTGAAATCAAATCGAATTGAGTGGGAAAAAAACAAACATACAGGCAAAGAAAGAAAGCAAGAAAGGCAGACAGACATGCTGCCAAATCAAGTACATTAAAAGGGTCTAAGAATGCTCACTGATCCATTCACCATTTGCCATTTGTTCAGCAGAATGCGAAGTACCTAAGTACCTAACTATATTTTCGATAAAATACACAACACCCACAGGAATAAAATATCCACAAAAAAAATAAAACCCCCATGGCATAATAACAGAAAAAAAAGGCCATGCCGGATGTCACACATCACGCACACCATCCATTACATTAGAAACGAACACGTTGTAGCTCATGCATGCCGTATAATGTACTGTTTATGTATGTATGTATGGCTTTGGGTTTTTCTTTTCCCCTTCATTTGTTGAAACCCATTCCAGCGCCGGATAACTCCAACTCCCATCGTGCGTTGTTTTTTATGTACTGTACGGTCGGTAGAGGTCTCTACTCCGGGGAGAGACAGCAGACAGCCTGGCTCTCGAGAATTACGAGGCGGTCACTCGATCCTCGGGGGACTTCTCGATTTCTTTCCCAGTGGACTTGCGCTGCCACTGTTCAATTAGTCAGTATTTAATTTAGTCACGAACACCAATGTCGGAATCGGGTGATTGTTGTGGAAGCAAGCTGAGGGTAAAAATAGGAAAGAAACAAACAAAAAATACATAAGCAAAAAGGGACATACGATCTCCGCCTCTCCCCCTCCTTCCTGAACCCCTCGATGATCTTCAATATCTCCTTCCGCCCCGCAGCGGCGTCGACCTTCCTCCCCGCCAGACTCATGCTGACCTTCTCGTTCGAGCTCGCCTTGAGCAGCCGCTTCAGCAGCAGGTGCCGCATGCTCAGACACACGAACACGCCGCAGTCGCTGCTGTTCTCCTGCACGGGGGAATCCTCGAGGTGGACGAACTTGATCTGCCGGCCGAGCAGCTGGCCGAACTTCATCGTCACCGTGTACGCCTCCCACCGGTTGCCGGGCGGGAGGGAGTCGTAGTGGAATGCGATCCCGTCCACGATGGACACGAGGAGTAGGGACCAGTGCGTGCCGCCCTCGGCCTCGTTGGCGTTATGGCAGTCATTGATGGGGAAAAAGACATGGGTCGTCCGGCTGAAGTCCGGCAGCGCGTCGCGGAGCGTGCGGGGGTCGGGTGTCTGGAGGATCATAAACGACATGCTGGGGCGGAGGAGGATAATGTTGGAAGATTTGTATTGGGATAGGAACTCCCGCTCGAGGTATCTAAAAGGGTCTAGTCAATGGACATCCTTCCTGACTGGGAAAAAAAAATCTATCAGACCACGTACTCTTCCCAAAATGAGATTATCTAGGTTCTGTCAGCAACGCATACCACAATTGACATCGCTACATCACCCACATTATCCGTAAGCCAGTCATTCTTCAGCGTCTGTACGTCCTCCCTCGTTACTGTTGTGGTCAGCCTTCAGGTCGAGATGTCTCTAAGAGACGTACGTACATCGGATGTCGTAGTCTGTAGAAGTCCAGCGTCAGCTTTAAAGCCCGTCCGATAGCCAGAACATCGGGAAGCGAGTAACTCACAGCTCAGATACGCCTCATCCGGGTTCAGCTGCGGAGAATCAACTTAGCACCTGTACTCTTATATATCTGTTTGCAGTAAAATAAAGAAATCCACAGCTTCCCAAGACGACCTTCCCGCACCAGCGGGCGGCAGCATAGCAAGGGAGACAACCTCCAAAGCGCCATCGCCATCACCGGTGAGACACGACCCAAGGCGCTTGAAGAAGAGACTGCCCGACGCAGTGCCCCGGTCATGGCCGGCATTCACCCTCCCTTTCTTCACGGCGGCCGAGTCTGCATGTCCGCCTACTCTGTGCTTGCGGGGTGAGGGGAGCCATGAAGCCATTGACGGGGGATACCGCTGCCGGTGTACACATGCAACCCATAGAATGCAGAAGCGACGCAAAACAAAAAGCGCAAGAATAAAAGTCACAAACCAAAGAACCGAAAAGGGAAAAAGAAAAGCCAGCGATCCCGACTCCACGAACACGGGCCAAGACTCGGGCTCGCCCCTTCCACGGTTCCATCCTCCTTCTCTCTGCCTGGCCCGGACCCAAAACCAAAACAGGTAGAACGTCTCGACCACCCTACTGGAACGGCAAACAAACAGAGAAAAAAAGAAATACATCGAGATCAACCTACCGAATCACCAAACCGCCCCCTCATCCTCCTCTGCAGCTTTCCAAACCCACCGTCCCGCATCCTGAACCTGAACCCTTTGCCGTTTTCGCCTTGCCCCTCCCGCTTCTCTCCCTTTTTTACCTTTGCCTTTCGGGTCACTCTGTCTCTGTCTCTGTCTCTGTCTCTGTATCCGAACGGAGAATCAGGATCGGGATCTCGCACGACGTGAGGATCACGGTGCCGCTGGTGGTGGTGGTGGTGGTGGTGATGGAGGAGCTTCTTCTTACGTCGCTGGCGTTCCCGACGGGAACGCGACCGGTGTGAGTGTGGAATGGCGGGCTCGACTCGACTCTGGCCTGGTCGGATGCCAGAGCCGTGTGTGGGCAAGTCAAGTCAACGGACGACACGACAGACTGCGAAGCGGGCTTTGGGGTTGCCCACCGCCGGAGGAGGTCGAGGCGCAGGGGACAGAAAACAAAAACAGAAGAAAAGAAAAAGGGATAACCCAGCGGCTGGTCTGATCAAGCGTCTCAGAATCAGAAGGGAGGAACTGGAGAAGCAGTGGACGGCCTGCTGTACTGCGTACTGCGTACTGGATGCTGCACTGCTTCGACTGCACTACTGATCTGTCCGAGCGCACTCACGGAACGGAACGGCGCACTGCGCGGCGGGCGGATGCGCGCGGAGTCGCAGACAAGGGTAGCTAGCGACGGACGGCGGGGTCAATGAAGGGGATACTCAGAACTTAGAGAGGTGGCAGAATAGGAGCAATCCTCGGTGATCCGCACCGGCTGGAGGATCTACGGCTTTACAGGAAGATCGAGGGGCGAGCGGGTTCCTGTCCGGCGCGATCGACGCCAGCGCGGCCGGGGATCCCGACGTCACCGACGGTCGGCGGTGGCGCCCGGGGCTGGCGCGTCACGTGCCGGCCCGGGCCCGGAGGCACGGGTCCGTCAGATGTCACATGATGAATACAATGGCATACAAGTTGAGGCAGGCAAAAGGCATATTCATATTGCTGTCACATCGTCGACAGGGAGATATGAATGGGTATCTAAGTGTACATACATCGCTGGTTAAAGAAGAAATAAATAAAAGAGGATCCAGGGAGGGGATATTCCACCACGTCCGCATTCATCCATAAATAAACAGATCATTCCTCCAGCTTGCCTCACATAAAAGACCTCGACATGGCAATGGATCGGGGGGGGAAGACAGAAAAGTGATGGTACTATCGACAGCAGCTATGGTAACAGTCACAGTCACTGCACAGTCGACTCGGTCGTGGCCCAGTTGATAGCTTGATACAGCGGGCATCGGTAGCACGCGCACCCCGCCATTATTTCTCCCCAACAGCACCGATGCCGTCAAACAAGGTTCTAATTATCGACAGAGGCCACGTCCACGGACAGTATGAGGCCAAGCCGCTGACAGCCGACCAGGCCCTGGAAGGGAAACGGGAAAAAAAAAAAAGAAAGAAAGAAATATAACTCACAGACACAGTCGTATCGAATAGAAGAACGAGCATGTGAGATAGCTGACATTAGACGCGTTCATGATGATCCCGTGCTGTGCGCCGGCAAATGCTTCGAGAGAAAGGATAGGAAATAATCGCTCATTATTATTTACCCGCATCCGCGAGACAGCGAATTGTACAGGGCGACGCTCGCAGGAATGTGACGGCTGCAAAATATATCATTATCGTGGTCGTATGACAAGAGTCATCCTCGTCGGGTGTAGCGTGAAGAAGAGGTGTAGAGCACATAAGACTAGGTGGCCAGCTTGGCGAAATGCTTGCACCAGATCCACCCGACCTGGCGTGTGGGGTCATCCTGGTTCCTGGCGAGCCACAGCTCGCCCTTCTCACCGATGACGTCAAAGATCTCGCCCGCGACGTAGGTGAGATAAGGGTAGCCGGCTTCCCTTCTCGCAGGGTCGATGTTGAACTCGTAGATGCTGGCGGCGAGGAACAGCACCTTCGGTTCTTTTGGTTCGGCGGACTCGGGAGGTGTCGGCTCACGCGGCGAATCGGACATGGGCATGGCGGACGAGAAGAAGCCAGAGTAGCGATCGCGAGGTGAAGTGGTGTCGTTCGTGTTTTCTCCGCCCTGCGTGTCCGAAGCGGTGAACAGCAGGTCATGCAGGGACGGAGTATCGAGGCTCAGTCGAGGGAGCGACGGGAATGGCTCCGTGGTACGGCCGGACTCGGTGTCGCGACGGGTGGACGGACCCGGCTGGGAGGTGATCGATTGCAGCGCTTGTCCGGAGGACGTTTCAGGAGCGATCCTACGCCCCGAGACGGTAGAGTTCGCACGGGTGCGCGCTCCGGCGACGGTATACGCTTGAGATCCATCGGTTGGTGGCGTCTGAACAAAGGCGCTGCCGTGGGAGTAGTCATGCGAGACCTTGGGCGACCCATCGGTATTGATCGAGGTGGCACGCGTGGTCGAGCTGTTCACCGTGGACGGCCGCCGCGGGGAGGCGACGTCCGTTCCAGTCGACGGGGTATTGAAGTTGACGAGATTCACCGCGTCTGCGAGCAGTGACCCGTTGCAGATGCCGAGCGACAATACCTGCGCCTCGGCAAAGGAAAAGTCACTGGACCAGTCACCGACGATCTTCTGTATGTCGTCGGGGAACCGATCGATCACGACGCCCAACTTCTTCTGGAGCAGATTGGCCCACGTCAACTGGATCTGGACGAAGTTGTTCAGGCAGGCCTCCATCAACTTGGCGGTGAGGGAGAATAGCTTCGGGAGTTCATCCTTGAGTGCGTCGTTCAGAGCCACGTACTGTTCCCCTTGCTCGGCCGTCTTCTTGTCGGGTTTGTCGCCGCGGTCCTTGATGGCCTTGAACCGAGCGTAGTCGATCAGCCGCTTGTTGCGCTTGTGCATGACTCTCTGGGGTCCGTCGTGAAGCTTGAGCAGAGTGACCATCGGGTCGATAACGCTCTTTCGGACAGTCGCCAGCTGAACTGGGTTAGTCCACGCCCGACCTTCGACATACAAAGACCGTGAGAGCCTGTACTTACGTGATCAGGTAATGCCACCGCCATGACTTCCCGGACGCACAGCCTGAACCGCCGCCATTTGCTCTCGAGTTCGGCATAGGTCGATTGCGACGCATCGATAAATCCCTCGATCGCGACGACCAGATCATTGAACCGATTCATGGCGGATTGGACCTCCCGCGTGTACATCTCCACGTCGCGCATGACGACTTGAAGCTGGAAGAAGTTATCGTTGAACCTTTGCGCCAGGGCATCGTACTCCTTGTCTTCGACCATGTCCGAAAGCCCGACGTGTTGCTTCAACTTCTCCGTGCGACGGCCAAAGGCCTTGGATAGCCCCGCGCGGACATCCGATTCCTTGCGCTTTCGACCGACGACCTGGCCGACGAGATCCGCTCGCTTCTTCAACTCGTTGATGCGCACAGAAATATTGGTGACTCCCTCGAGTGCCTTGGCGATGGCCTCGCGGTCAGGATGGTCGTTGGGTGTCGCGTCAAGCAGCTCCGTCAACAGAAGCGGATACTTGAGGATCCGCTGGACGGGCTTTACGAGCAACGAGTCCAGATTCCACGCCGATGTGAGATCCGACGCCCACTCCCGGCATTCCTTGAGCCAGATGGCAACCTTGGGGTTTTTCTGAAGGGCTTCGAGTTTCTTGTTGGCGTTGTCATGGTTCTTCAAGTAGTCGGTATAGACCTTCTCCATCTGGGCCATATTCGCCATGAAAGCCTGGCCAATGAAGGTCTGGCGGTCCTTATCCGCATCCGAAACCTCCTGGTCCGCCGCGGGCTGCTGCTCTTCGGCCGGCGGAATCGTCTGCGCGGCCCGGCTGCTGCGTTTGCTACTCCAGCGCTGGGACTTGGGCATTACATAGACGCTCTTCGCCGCTTGCTTCAGTGCATCTTGGAAGGTCGTTGAAAACTGCACGATCTGATCAGAGTTGCCGAAAAGTGTCCTGATATCCTCCGCCGAGAGATCCAAGCACGAACTCGAAGTCCCCTTGTAGATGTCCTCTACGACTTTCATGTCCCGACCGAACGTGTACTCCGTATCCACCAGCTCCTTGATGACGTGCCTGCGCTTCTTCAGACGGCGTTGCTCCGGGGACGGCGACTCCCTCTTGACCTCGGCACTGGTCTGATCTCCGATCGACGGACGCTGTGATGGCGCTGACGAGTCCAACGTTTGGGTCGAGGGGGTAGGTCCAGCCCGGTTGAGTGACGATTCTTCGCTGCTTCGTGCACCAGATTCAGGATCAGCCGGCCCCTGGGGGGCGTTTGGATGATCGGTGGCCTTTGGAAAGACGGGGGCGTCTGGGATGATGCTGGATGGCGGATGGTCCGAATAGAGACTCGGCGAAACCTCAACAGACAGTTGCGCAAAGACGCTTTGAATTTGGTCCGCTGCAGATGGGGGAGGCGGCGGGGAATGGACGTGCGCGGGAGGTTGAGGAAGAGGGGACGAATGACCCTCCTCAGCGTTCTGCACGTGTATCGCTAGACCGAGACCCTCTTGAGCTCCTTCGCAAGGAGGCGGCGGCTGCGGCTTGGAGGTCACGACCCGTGGTGTAGGTTCACTTCCATGCGCAGAGACGGCGGCATCGTCCTCCGTTTCAAGGGTAGTCCCATCGTCCGCGGCGATCTGCATCCAGTCAGCGATTGACGGGGAAGCGTGCTCCCAATCGTCCCGCAGGACCAAGCTCGCCCTGTGGTTTATGCGGTCCGACTCCGAGTTATCGTCGAACCGGGGGACCAGGACCGGGTCATCGGTGAGACTGTTTGGCCTCCGTGATGCGTCTCCTTCGGAAACTGGACGCGCTGGTTCCGAAGAGGACTCGGAGAACTTGACACTTAATGGAGCAGATTTGTGGACGGTCCCTCGAGTCAATCCCTCAAGGTACAACTGCGTTACGCGTGTCGAGTCCCATCCGCCTTGCCTGGCCAAGCTAGGTGCGTTCGAGAAGCCGTGCGAATGAGGTTGCACCACCTCAGTTTTCGTCCGAGCCACGGACTCGCCCGTTGGCGGATCTGTACTTGAAGAGGGAGCGGTTGGGGCAGACCGGGGCTGCGGCGTCTTGTTTGCTTCTTCAGCTGCCGATGGAAGATGTGTGTCATCCTGAACGACAAGAGGCAAGTCTTCACTGGTCTGTTCGGTATCCTCTTCCGAGCAATGCTCATGAGGCACGGAGGATGAGAAGGTACTGATACTCCACCGATTCTCCTGCCCCATGGTGAGATGGTCATGCCGCTCATAAACCTCGTGACGCTCTTGGCTGTCACTGCACTCTGCAGAGTCGTCAAAGTAGGTGGAGTCCCTCAGCATAATCCGTATAGACTCCTTGCCGTCATCATCGTCAGAGAAATCGCAGTCGTGGTCTCCACATGACGTAGAACTACCGGGACTCGACTCCCGCATCTGCATGATCTGGCTCAGGACCGTCCGGTGCGATGTCGTGGGTTGTAGTAGCTCCACTTGAGGCTCGGGGTCAAAGCTAGTGATATCGGTGTCGTTGGTTCCCGCTGTCACGGCGGACGGGGGTGCGATATCTGAGCTCCGGGTGTCCGGGCGGCCCATGCCATGTAGGCTGCGCCTTTCATCTGCCAGTCCTAACGTGGGAGAATCCCCTGCGTCGGAGCGAGTCTGGTGACCAGCTGCCACATTCTCCTGCGGCTGCGTAGCGCTCGTGGTATCGACTGTAAGCCGCGGAGGCACCAAAGATGGGTGCTCCTCTGGAGTCTCGAATTTTCCAAGGTCATGGCCCCCGTCCACCGACCCGCGCAAGCGGTCGTCCGCCTCCTTGCCACTGAGGGATGCGGCTTGTGCCTCCTTCTTGCGCTGCTCCTCTTCCTTGGCTTTTGCTCTCTTTTGCTCCTCCTCCTCCTCCTCCTCCTCCTCCTCCTCCTCCTTGGCCTTTGCCCGACGTCGGAGCTCAGCAGCCTCTTGCTCTCTTCTGGCATTCTCCTGGACGGTCCTGTTGAATGCCTGCTGGATCTTTTGTCGCCTCGCTGCGAAGTCGACATTGTTCAGCTCGGGGAGCTTTCGCGTCCTCGGCCTAGAATTCCTATCGTCCCTGTCATTGGCGTTCTGATTTTGCAAATTGGACACCCTTTCCACCACTCTTGCACGCGATGTGGTTGCCGTGGCGGTCGATACTGGCTGGCGCGGTCTCGAGCTTCGCAATGGGGGTGACTTTTTGGGCGGCGGCGCGCTGATGTACGCTTGCAGGCGGGGACTCTTCTCGGGCTGCGGTTGTCGAGCAGGACCGTGTGCCGTGTCCCGTGTGAGGTCGAGAGGCGCGAGAGCATGCGTGGAACGGGTCGGTGACTTCGATGGCTTCGGCAGCAAGCTGGTACCCTTGGGCGGCAGAGAAACCTGGCTGGATGATGGACGGGAACCCGTAGCCGAGTCGGGCTTCGTGGGCGACGAGCTACCCGAGTCGGAGGTATTGCTGCGGCGATGGGTTGAGATGGGAATCCGCGACTTGCCATGTGGAGTCCCCGGACTGGCGGCGGATGCGGGCTGAAAAGGCGCCGCGACGGCCATTTGGGTATTCAAAGAGCTTGCCAGCGTGGGGTTCGGACTATTCCAGAAGACGTCGCTTCGGACCCGTCGATGATTTCGAGGCTTCGTGTCCGTGTTTACCGCTTCGAGAGACTGCGTATAGCCCAGGTACCACGCAGTGGGTGACGAAGGCGATACCCCTGCTGAACGGTCCAACTGGCGGTCCAAGAACCTCGGGCTTGGACAGTTCACGCTCCCGTCAGAACCTCTGCGCCGTGGATGCGAGGCTATTCCATAGCCTGGGTTGGCAACCGCCGTGTCAACAACCAGGAGTTCTCCAAACAGAGGTCGTCGCGGAGCTTGGCTCGGTCTGTTCAGATGCACCGCCGATTGACCGCCGGCAGTACCGTTCGCTTCCCCGGAAACCGACTGACCTGGACCCGAGCAGGACGAAGTCGATCCCGTCGAATCACGCCGAGCCGATCGCACGTCCGGTTCTCTCCGCTGGGCGGGCCAGTCCTGTCTCTCCTGCTGGGAGGTTCCGGACTTGGAAAGCGACGGCGCAGGGGGTCGGGGATATCCTCCAGTGCCTTCCGTCAGGCTCACCGCTCTCGACGCAACCCGTGAGCTCGCGCCGGAGGGAACGGGAGGAACCTCGTCGACCGTCCTGTTGAACTTGTCCACCAGCTCCTTCAGCGACGACTGCCTCGATCTCGCCTGTGCGGAGAGAGCCGACTCGGGCCTGAGGGAGCCTTGACCGAAGCCGTTCGTCGCGGTCCCCGACGTCGAGCGGAACTGTCGAGGAAACTCGGGGGCCGGGGGACTGCGAGGCGACCGTGAGCCGTCAGACCGCACCGACGATACACTGGCCTTCCGTGGATATGTCGCAGCGAGCATGCCGCTATCGGGCCCCACAGGCAGGACACCGGCTCCGCTCAGGAAGTCATTCTGCGCCGCCCCCAAGGGGTCTCGACAGCGACGGTAGTATTCGTGGGGATCGGGGGACGGGGGACTCTCGCGCGCCGTGTCGTCGTGGGGATCGGGGTCCTTGGTCGTCGACAGCGACAGTGGCGGGGGGCGTGATGTCACGGACGCAGAGCGAGCGGATCTGGTAGCAGGAAGGATGCTGAGGGCAGGAGACGAGGAAGTACACGGCGGCAGACTCTGAGGATGGTCGTCGTGGAAACTCGGGTTGGATGGCTGGGAGGAGTGTCGGCGGTGGTGGTGAGGCTGGTGCCTGGAGGAGTAGTAGACGTGTTCCGCATCGCGGCCGGCCATCTTGCATCCAGGCCGACGAGCATGGACTCTCTCGTCCGGGCCCGTGCGGTTCGCGGATCCACCGAGCAGAGAGCGGTCGGGGGAGGACGTGATGCGTTGTTCACGGCTGGTAGGCCGACGGTGATGCCACAGATCGACCGACGACTAGGGCTACAAGGCTCTCATCCCGGTGGCGCCCAAGTCGAGCGTCATATTTGAGGCGACGGGAGCACGGGGCCGCCGACTGCTGGGAGACGTGCCACGGTACGACGATGCACTCTCTGTGTGTTTCGGTGCCCGAGCAGACGGCCAGCAGCGCCAAACGACGGGACGCTGGAATGTACTGTGTAATGGAGAAAGAAGAGGCTCTGGGCGAAACGGTGCCTGGGGTGCTGTTCGGTCGGATCGCACAGCGTCCGCCACCGCAGAAGGGCGCGAGGAGAGGGGTTCGTTGGGCGGTGTCCCGCGACTCGCAGCGTGTGCCGGACGGCGCAGAGGGCTCTGGTCGCCGCGGATGCTCGTAGATATAACGTGCAGCCGCGGGCCCGGACGGTGGTTAGCGATTCGGTCTGCTGGCAGCAGGGCAGGGAAGATGCCGGTCGAGGCGAGACGTGGTGACACGACGAGGACCACAGCAAACGCTCGCGCCCATTCGCCGTCGCTCGCACGCGGCCAGGCACGTCGACCTGCGATGGAGTCACTCGCCGGCTGGTTCTGGCCGATGCAGGCGAGGTGTCGACCTGCTCTCCCACCACGCGAGGCCTGAGACTCACGCTGGGCGATCCCCCAGGTCTGCAAGTGCAGCCGGGCGAGCAGGAGGGCCGATGGGGCCGGGCGTGCGCTCTTCTGGCGATTTCGATGGAGGCGTGGTCGAGCTGGCGAATAGACGCTGGGGAGTGGAGAGGTGTCAGATTAATTTTGTCCCGTCCTTATCGTCACGTCCTGTCGTCCGCTTCACGTTGCTGGAGCGGCGCTCGCTCCAGTGCACCGGAAAAATCTGCTCTGGGGACCTTGGTGCGACGGAGGGCACGACAGCATCCCACGAGATGGGACGGGGTGTCGTAGGATCGGTCACAACATCCAGAGAGTCACAAAGGACAAAGAGATGGGCGGGGGCTGGAGATCGAGATCGATGATGGGCCGGCGATCCGCGCGCGAGATTAGTCGGGGCCTCGGTGGGGATGATAAAAAAAAACATCCGCGACGATCGATCAGACCGTCCGCAGCACCGACGTAGCTTCTTGCCAGATGTCGCAATAATCAAGTAGCAGTCTGGCGGGAGAGGAATCGAGATATCAGACCAGGAGGCGAGGACTCGCTCAGATAGCGCGTCGACCGTTGGCTACCAGCGTCGGCCTTTTGTGCGTCGCATGGAAAAAGAGAGCGACGAATAGGCAAAGACAAAGATCTACAATGGATATCTATAGCAAAGCCCTTCCCATGCGCTTTGTCTCCAGAACCCCGATCCGCATCCGGTCTCAGCTGAACGCCACTATCATCATGGGCGATCTGGATCCGTCTTGCATCGCCCTCTCTCCCGGACGTTGAATCCCACGCCCATCCTCGACACGATGGACATACCAGAGCCCGCCCCGTGTCCACGCCGCCCCTGCGCGCGGATACTTTTGCAACATGCTCCTGGACGAGGCGAGATTCTGATCCAGGCGGGGGTCCAACCTCTGAGCCCCGGGGACGGACCCCACGACGCAGGGTCGCACGGTGACACGGCGGGAGAAGCGTCGAAGGGGTGGAAGAGGGAAGAAACATCATGCTGGAGGACGGTGTTTTCTCCAGATCCCGTGGTTTCGGCCTCCTGCTGCGGCGTTCTGGAACGTGACGGAACGGGGAGTCTGGCCCCATCCGCCCTCCGTGATATTATTACGATGCCTCCGCTGGGGATGAGCCCGTCGTCACGGCTGCGTATCGGCTCCGCATGCGAGTGATGCGATGCTCCCTGACGTTGATCTTCGTCAGCGATGACAGGGGCCGTCCCGCGCTGGGTCGCGACAGAGCGCGTCCTCCCCAGCACGTCGTCGAAACAAACAAGCTCGACCGGAGACACGACGTCCGTGCATGGCTGGTGCGTACGGACGACTCCGTCCTCCGCGACTCCGTAAGCCCTACCAGCCCTCCACCCTGGCATCAACCCTCCGCCATGGGCAAGAAGAGGAAGCGCCCCGCCAAGGACGACGGCCCGGAGAGCCCGTCGCAGAAACGCGTCCACGCTCCGTCGCAGGAGGCAGCCCAGCATCTCCATCCCGTCATCTCCCTCTACTACCCGCGCGTCGTGACGCTGCGCCAGTACCTGCTCGACCAGCTGCCCGCGTCCTCCAAGTCGCGGCGCCGACGCATCGCCTCGCTCGGGCGGCAGGGCCGTCCCGCGAGACAACCCGCGGACGATGAGGACCAGCATCACCGCGTCCAGCAGCTCGCGGACCTCCTGGATTCGACCCTGGTGGGCGTGCTCAACGAGTCCAGCCCGGCCGTCGACCTCGCGCGCCAGAAGGACTTTGCGGCCTTCACCGCGTCGCAGTTCCGCTCGTCGTCCGGCACAGACGCCGGCCCGACGTGCCCGCTGGCAGAGGTACGACCCCCCCCCCC
>Ga0207767_1000352_pt1 | contig 35035 bp, 37 predicted proteins | sample HigsolmetaGSP17D_FD_184845 | JGI IMG/M metagenome (GOLD analysis project Ga0207767, IMG submission 184845) | High solid enriched microbial communities from the Joint BioEnergy Institute, USA - SP1-7-D (SPAdes) | ecosystem: Engineered > Bioreactor > SSF (Solid state fermentation) > Aerobic >... | reverse complement strand
AAGGATTTAAAACCAGAATTCTAGCTAAAATTACTGCACTTACTGTGGTTCAGTACATTAATAAAACATACTTTAATCGAAATATTAATAATCTAAAAACTCAAATTATTTAATATGCACAACGGGTTAACTATAATAAATTATTTTACACTAAAAGTCCAGAGAGTAAAAATCGTTATGAATTTCAAAATGAATATAAAATATCTAAAAAATTGAAAGATAATTGGTATTTATTGGAACGAATTGAGTAATACAATTTCAAAATTTATTGCTTAAACTGTATCTTTGCATCGATTTTAAAGAAGCAAATGTCCAATTATTTTCAATATTTTAAACATCCAATTACTACGTACGAACTTCCCAAAAAGTTTGATTATCCATTTTATTATGAACCTACTGAAATTGCGAAGCAAGCATGTAGAGAGCTACAAGAATACTTGGAAAATCAAACCGATTTTGAACATAATTTTGGTTTAGAAAATGACCAATCTTCCACTCCAATTGGTAAAATGTTTGGTGTTTTAGTTGTTCGAAATCAAAAGAATGAAGTAGGATATTTAGCGGCAGTTTCAGGTAAATTGGCTAATACTAATCAACACAAATTTTTTGTTCCACCTATTTTTGATATGTTGAATAAAAATGGTTTTTTCTTAGAACAAGAAGAACGTTTGAATGAAATCAATCGTATTTTAGAATCATTAGAAAATGATCAAAACTATCTACAACTTAAAGAAGATTTTATTCAATTTGAAATCAATTCTAAGTTAAAAATTGAAGAAGGAAAACAACTTTTAAAATCAAATAAAAAAGACCGAAAATATCAACGAGAAACAATTTCTCCAACTTTATCTCAAGATGAAATTCAATTTTTTGAAGAAGATTTAGTCAAACAAAGTTTACGTGATAAATATGAATTTAGAATTCTAAATGAAAAACTTGATTCTGAAAAACAGATTTTATTAAGCAAAATAAATGTTTTTAAGAATGAAATCAATTCATTAAAAGAAGAACGAAAAATAAAATCTAATTTACTTCAAAATCAATTGTTTAATCAATATCAATTCTTGAATAAGTTTAAGCAAGAAAAAGGATTATTAGAAATTTTTTCAACAACTGTATTTCAACAACCTCCTGCTGCTGCTGGTGAATGTGCTGCACCCAAATTATTGCAATATGCGTTTCAAAATGATTTAGAACCAATTTGTATGGCTGAGTTTTGGTGGGGAGATTCGCCAAAATCTGAGGTTAGAAAACATGGTCAATTTTATCCAGCTTGTACAGGAAAATGTGAGCCTATTTTAGGACATATGTTGCAAGGAATTGAACTGAATGAAAACTTATTGTTGAAGCAAAATTCAACTGTTGAAGAGTTAGAAATTTTATATCAAGATAATGATTTGGTTGTCATCAATAAACCAGAAGAGTTTCTTTCTGTTCCTGGAATTGAGATTAAAGATTCGGTTTATCTTAGAATTAAACATCAATTTCCATTGGCAACAGGTCCAATTATTGTTCATCGTTTGGATATGTCAACTTCTGGAATTCTTGTTTTGGCGTTAAATAAAGAAAGTCATAAACTTCTTCAACAACAATTCATTAAACGTAAAGTTCAGAAACGCTACATTGCACTTTTAGATGGAAATATTGAGCGCGATAATGGTTTTATAGATTTACCTTTACGTGTGGATTTGGACGATAGACCGAGACAAATGGTTTGTTATGAACATGGAAAAACGGCGCAGACAAAGTATGAAGTCATTGCAAGAAAAGACAATAAAACGCTTGTCTATTTTTATCCAATTACCGGTCGTACACATCAGTTGCGCATGCATGCTTCGCATCGTTTGGGACTAAATGCACCAATTATTGGTGATGATTTATATGGTACGAAAACAAATCGTTTGCATTTACATGCCGAATCCTTAGAATTTACGCATCCGAAGACGAAAGAATTGATGAAATTTCAAGTAGATCCAAATTTTAATCTCTAATTTTGCGAAAGAATACAAAGAATGGAAAATAAAGATTTGACAATACGAGAAGTAATTTATCGCGATATGGATACGTTGATTATGGCAAAATTGAAAAACGGATCTAATATTTCGATAGATGATTTGATCGATATTTCTTCTTATTTAGCTGCAAGTTTGTTCCGTGAACGTTGGAAACAAAAAGGTGAGTTGAGCGAAGAAGAAGTGAATATCGTTTTAGGAAATTTAGGTGATTTTTGCAATGAACATTTTGGTGAATATTTTACGCAACAAGATTTTGATAAAATTGTAAAAATCTCCCAATTATTGTTACAAAAACCTACGTTTGATAACGATTCGAAAGAATTTTTTGATGAAATATTGAAAAAATAAAGAAAAAAATTAAGCATAAAAAAACCACTTTATTTGAAGTGGTTTTTTATTATATCTAAAATTGATTAATCAATTACTTTTCCAATTAAATCGAATTCGTAAGCTTCGATAATCTCTACATTTACAAAATCACCAACTGGTAAATAGGTATCAATTGCAGAAATCAAAACTTCATTATCAACATCTGGCGAATCATATTCTGTACGACCAATAAAATTCTCACCTTCTTTGCGATCAATCATTACTCTAAATTGTTTTCCAATTTTTTCTTGATTCAAATCGTACGAAATCTGAGATTGAATTTCCATAATCTCTTCAACACGTTGTTGTTTTACTTCTTCTGGAACATCATCTTCCAAATTATAAGCATGTGTATTTTCTTCGTGTGAATAAGTAAAACATCCCAGACGATCAAATTTTTGCTCTTGTACCCACGCTTTCATTTCTTGGAAATCTTCTTCGGTTTCACCTGGATAACCACAAATTAACGTTGTACGAATCGCCATATCAGGAACTTTTGTACGCATTGCATCTAACAAAGCATTTGTTTTTTCGTGTGTTGTACCACGACGCATTGATTTTAATAATTTTGTCGAAATATGTTGTAACGGAATATCGATATAATTACAAACTTTAGGTTCTTCGCGAATTACATCCAAAACATCTTCTGGGAAACCAGCTGGAAATGCGTAATGCAAACGAATCCATTCGATTCCTTCAATTTTCACTAACTCTCTTAATAAAGTCGCTAATTCACGTTTTTTATAAATATCTAATCCATAATACGTTAAATCTTGCGCAATCAAAATTAATTCTTTCGTTCCATTTTTTGCCAATTTAGTAGCTTCTGTAACTAAATCTTCGATTGGACGAGAAACATTTCCTCCACGCATCAAAGGAATTGCACAGAAAGAACAAGGACGATCACAACCTTCTGCAATTTTAAGATAAGCATAATGACGAGGAGTTGTTGTTAAACGTTCTCCAACTAATTCGTGCTTATAATCTGCTCCTAAAGCTTTTAACAATAATGGTAACTCGCGCGTACCAAAATATTGATCAACATTTGGAATTTGTTCAATTAAATCTGGTTTGTATCGCTCTGACAAACATCCTGTCACGAAAACTTTTTCTACCAAACCATCTTCCTTACGTTGCACATAATCTAAAATTGTATCAACACTTTCTTCCTTTGCATTATCAATGAAACCACAAGTATTAATCACTACAATTTCCCCAGATTGTTCATGTACAACCTCTTTCCCATTGGCTTTCAGCTGTCCCATTAACACCTCAGAATCGTATACATTTTTAGAACATCCTAACGTAATTACATTAATTTTCTTTTTTCCAGTCGATTTTGTACGCATTACTCTAATTTAAGTCTGCAAAATTACGAAATATTTGAGAGAACTAATCGAAAAGATTGAATGGAACTAGTATAAATAGCTAAAATAAAATTTTTTAAACCTAAATGGATTTAAATAGAATAGATTTCTATACAACTAACTATTTAAGAAGATTAATCAATTATTATGATATTCTATTGAAAACTCATTCAGTAAACCTATTTTAACTAATTGATTAACAAAATACAATAGAGTATTTATGATTTAATCTCAACAATAAATGTTAAATTTGAGTTTATTAGTATTTTAAGTTAGATTTCAAAGCAATGCTTTGAAATTAAGAAGGTCAAGATTTCTCTTGACCTTTATTTTTTATATTTAATCGATATGATAATGACTCGGAAAAACTTTTTTAGGATTCTGTTTGAGAATATTCAACCTGAATTGACTTTCTAAAAATCCATAACCATAATTGAAAAATTGAATTAAAGTTGTTTGAATCGACAATAAACCAACTACCGCTGATTTAAAACGAATAGTTGAGAAAATAAAAATCAAAAACATGTAAATTAACCACAAAACAAATGGAATTTGAAGAATAAATCGATGTTTTGGAAGAATAAAACTCAACAATAAAAATAAAAATGCAACTAAAGTTCCGACAAAAAATAAGCTTGGAAACCAAAAAGTTGGTTTGATATAATTTGGATGTCGTTGATTAAGAATTGGGCGTGCAACTCCAAATTGATACACTTGTTTCGCAAATTTCTTTAACGAAGTTCTACGTTTATGTATCACTTTCGAATCTTGAAATAATCGCGTTTCAAAACCATTTTCCCACAAACGCAGCGATAAATCTGGATCTTCTCCAACACGCAAATCAGCAAATCCACCCGTTTTTTCGTACGCTTTTCGTGAAATTCCCATATTAAAACTACGTGGCTGAAATTTACCAATTTGCTTTTTTCCTCCACGTATTCCTCCTGTTGTTAAGAAAGAAGTCATCGAAAAAGTAATTGCTTTTTGCAAATCTGTAAACGAGTCATCTGCATCATCTGGTCCGCCAAAAGCATCAACAAAATTAGTTGTCAATTCTTTTTTAACCGATTCAATATAAGTTGCAGGAATAATCGTATCAGAATCTAAGAAAATGAAATAATTTCCATTCGCTTTCTCCATTCCATAATTTCTCGATTTTCCTGGACCTGAATTTGTTTTGTAATAATAATGAAGATCTAATTGAATTTCAAATTTAGCACAAACAGCATCCAATTTATTTTTAGAACCATCGTCTACAATAATAATTTCGAATGACTTATCCGTTTGTTTCGTTAAACTTGACAATAATTCTGTCAATTCATCTTGACGTTCGTAAACGGCAATAATTATCGAAAGTTGTAAATCTTCTTTTTCCAAAATATATTATTGATTGAATGATTCTTTCAATTCTAAAGTTACTTTCTGAATTTCATCTAAATTCTTAAAATGCTTCAATTTGAAAGTTGATTTTGATTGATTCAATTCATGAACAATTGCCAAAATAGTATCCAATGGACTTTGCTCCTCTCCTTTCGAAGTTTCGTCAAAATTAATTCCAACCAAAGAAACTTCTTCAATCATTCCGAACAACCATTCTTCTAAAAAAGTATTCAAATCTATCGAATCAATTTTATGATTTGCCCATTGATTTTGTTTCGCTTTTTCAGCTAAATCTGTATTCGACCAAAAACAAATAACCTCTAAATTAGAGCCATCTTCATACTCAAATTCCTCTGAATACGAAACAGCAAAACCTTCTTCCGAAGTTAAAAGATATACTTTTTGATCTTGACAAATTTCTTTTATAAATTGACTCACTTCTCTTAATTTTGATTTTTAGCTTTTTTACTTCCTTCGTACATTTCGTATTGTAAAAAGTCGCATTCTAACTTACCATTGAACACTTTTACTTTCTTCGAAGGACGTAAACCGACATATTTTTTGGCTTGTAAATCTGATGTGATAAACCACGCCAATGTATTTGGATAACTCGATTTTAACGTGTCACCAATTTGTTTGTAAAATTCTTGGTTATTATTTTCGATACGCTCATCATAAGGCGGATTGAACACCAATAAAACTGGGAACAATTCCTTTTTAGATGTAAAGAAATCTTGATTTCTAACTTCAATAAAATCCTCTAAATCAGCAGATTTTATATTCATCTGCGCAATTTTTACCATCATTGGAGAAATTTCGTATCCAACAATTTTATATTCAGATTCTTTGATTCGATTTAAGCGCGTATTACGAATTTGTGTAAACAATGTTTCATCATAATCTGGCCAATTCTGAAAAGCAAAATGCTTACGATGAATTTGTGGCGGAATATTATTCGCAATCATCGCCGCTTCAATCAACATTGTTCCCGAACCACACATTGGATCAAGGTAATTTCCTTTTCCATCATAACCCGCTTGCAACAACAAACCTGCTGCTAAAACCTCGTTAATTGGAGCTGGACCAGTTTCTTCACGATAACCACGTTTGTGCAACGATTCTCCAGAAGAATCTAACGACAACGTAATTTTATCGTGCGAAATATGTAAGTTAAAACGTACATCTGGAAAATCTTTATCAATGCTTGGACGACGACCATTTTTTTCTTTGAATCGATCTACAATAGCATCTTTCACTTTTAAAGCAGCATAATGCGAATGCGTAAAATAATCTGAATGAACAGTTGGATCAATCATAAAAGTTTGATCGACATTTAGATAATTTTCCCAATGGAATTTTTTGAATTTCTCATACAATTGATGATCATTTTTCGCAGAAAACGAAAGAATTGGCTTCTGTATACGAAGTGCAGTACGCAAGCTGTAATTTGCTTTGTACATGAAACCTAAATCGCCATTAAATTCAACCATTCGGTTTTGGATTTTAACATCTGCCGCACCCAACGCTTTTAATTCTTGCGCTAATATTTCTTCGAAACCAAAAAAGGTTTTCGCAATCATTCTGAAATTTTCCAAGGAAATAAAATTTTTACAAAAGTACGGGAAATAAAGGAAATTGAGAAAGGAATAATTGTTTTTCGATATTCTAAACTAATTTATATCTTAACAAAAAATATTTCATGGATCAAGAAACTAAATATGAAAAAATATTGGTTCGATATTATAGTAAGGTTTTAGAAGAAGAAATAGTTGAAACACTTTGGACAGAAACCATAGACAAAGAAAAAGGATTATATAAAATTGAAAATATTCCGTTCTATGGTCCATGTTTTTCAAGTGACGATATAGTATTTGCTGAATATGATAACGATGAAGAATGTTTGACTTTTAGAAAAGTAATTGAATTTTCTGGAAATTCGACAGTTCAAGTTATAATAATGAATGATGAAATTAATAGAGATGATATTAGAAATATTTTCAAGAATTTGAATTGTGAAAGTGAAGCGCTGAATGAAAAATACTTTGTTCTAGAAATTCCTTTAAAAATAAATTATAAATCTGTTTTTGATAAATTAATCGAATTACAAGAAAATGAATTTATTGCTTTTGCAGAACCTGTTTTATCAGAAAAACATCGTGATGAAACCAGATAATAATCTTAATAATATTTCTTAATTTCTATATTTTCCTTCATCGACATTCTTCGTACCTTTCGGCTATTAAAGTTTAATTTTTTAGAATTCGATATAAAATGGAAAAAATCACAGATCGTCTTTCAGCTTTGAGAGAGGTTATGAAACAAAATGGAGTTAGCGCAACAATTATTCCTGGAACAGATCCGCACGGAAGCGAATATTTACCAAATCGTTGGAAAGAGCGTACATGGATTTCAGGTTTCAATGGATCGGCTGGAACTGCAGTTGTAACATTAGAAAAAGCGGCTGTTTGGACGGATTCGAGATATTTTATTCAGGCAGAAGATCAATTAAAAGACACGACTTTTGAGTTGATGAAAATGAGAATGCCAGAAACTCCTTCTATCAACGAATGGATTATTTCTCAATTAAAAGAAGGAGAAGTTGTTGGTCTTAATCCGCAAATGTTTGCGCACAATGCTTTTGCAGAAAATTATAACGAGTTTTCATTCAATCAACTTTCAGTTAAAAATATTGATTTAATTGATTTAGCTTGGCAAGATCGTCCTGCTTTACCAGAGAATCCATTCTATATTTATGATGTAAAATTTGCTGGAAAATCTGCTTCAGAAAAAATTTCGGAAGTGCGCAATGAGATGAAAAAAGCAAATACCAATGTATATATCATGAATTCGTTGGATGAAATTGCGTGGTTATTTAATATTCGTGGAAATGATGTTAACTATAATCCATTGACAATTTCATATGCCGCTGTGGATACAGAAAATGCGTATTTATTTATAGATGAAGCAAAAGTAACTCCAGAAACAAAAACTGCTTTAGCAAATGAAGGAATTACAATTCAACCTTATTTAGCGGTTTACGATTATTTAAAGAAACAAAACGAAAAATCGCATGTATTGGTAGATGGAAATCGAGTTAATCAATCGTTATACGAAGCAATTTCTACTTCTTCAACTATTAATTTAATTGCTTCTCCAGTAACAAATCTAAAATCTGTTAAAAACGAAATCGAACAAGAAGGCTTCAGAAATGCAATGGTAAAAGATGGTGTTGCATTGACGAAATTTTTCATGTGGTTAGAAGAAAATATCGAAAATAACATTAATGAAGTTACAGTTGATGAGCAATTGAAATTTTTCCGTTTACAACAGGAAAATTGTAAAGGTGTAAGTTTCGGAACAATCTGTGGATACGCTGATCACGGTGCAATGAACCACTACTCTGCTTCACCTGAAACTGCTTATACATTAGGACGAAAAGAAATGTTGCTAATTGATTCTGGAGCTCAGTTTTTGGAAGGAACAACAGACATTACGCGTACATTTATGTTAGGAGAACCAACGACACAACAAAAAACAGATTATACCTTAGTTCTTAAAGGAAATATTGGTTTATCGCAAGCTATTTTTCCTATTAATTCTCGTGGTTCTTTGTTAGATGTTTTGTCGCGTAAAGCGCTTTGGGAAAACGGTTTCAATTACGGACACGGAACTGGACACGGTGTTGGTCATTTCTTATGTGTGCACGAAGGGCCGCAAAGTATTCGTTTAGAAGAAAATTTAACGCCACTTAAAGCTGGAATGGTACTTTCTAACGAGCCAGGTTTGTATCGCGATGGTGAATACGGAATTAGAATAGAGAATTTAATGATTGTTCAACCAGCGATGTCAACTCAATTTGGTGATTTCTTGAAGTTTGAGATTATTACAGTTTTCCCAATTGAGAAAAATTTGATTGATGTTAATTTAATGACAAACGAAGAAATTGCATGGTTGAATAATTATCATCAATTTGTTTTCGAGAAAATTTCTCCATTCTTAGATGAGAAAGAAACAACTTGGTTAAAAGAAAAATGTGAGGCTATTTCTAAGTAAATTTAATTTCAACAAAAAGTCATTCTAAATTCGTTTCAGAATCAGACATAAAAAAATAAGAAACTGAAAATAAATTCAGCTAGACAAAAAAATCCTATTCGAAAGTGAATAGGATTTTTTATTTCCCATAAAATTTGTATTATTGCAACATATTTGCATTAAGAAATGAAAAGACGAAATACACCAACCAAACAAGCGGTTATTGATTTGTTCAATTCGTGTACGACTGCATTAAATCAGGAACAAATTGAAACACAATTGCAAGGAAAAATGGACAGAGCAACGATTTATCGTATTCTGAATAATTTTTGCGAAGACGGAATGATGCATAAAGTTGTGGGAGATGACGGCGTAAATTATTTTGCGATGTGCAAAACCTGTTGTGAACATACACACCACCACCACGATCATTTTCATTTTCGTTGCACAACTTGTAATCAACTTATTTGTTTGAAAGAAGAAATAAAAATTAATTTACCCGAAGGATTTTCGATGCAAGATTGCAATTGCGTCATCACAGGAACTTGCTCAAATTGCCAATAATAACAACAATGGATTTACAATGGTTTGTAAAATGGTTTAACTCGCCATATTATCATATTTTATACAAGAACAGAAGCTTAACAGAAGCGGAAGATTTTATTCAAAAAATCACGAAATATTTACAACTTCCACAGTACGCAAAAGTGTTAGATTTAGCTTGTGGAAAGGGACGACATGCTATTACATTAAATAAATTAGGTTTTGATGTTTTGGGAATCGATTTATCTGAAGAAAGTATCAAGTACGCTAAACAATTTGAAAATGAATATTTAAAATTTGAAAAACATGATATGCGCGAAGTTTATCATCCAAACGAATTTGACGCGGTTTTCAATCTTTTTACAAGTTTTGGTTATTTTGAAAATTATGAAGATAATTTTAAAGTTTTTGAAACTGTAAAACAACAAATAAAATCACATGGAATCTTTGTTTTAGATTATCTGAATGCAGAAAAAGTAGTTTCGACAATGATTCCTTATGAGGAAAAGCTGATTGATGGAATTTTATTCAAAATCACAAAATCTGTCGAAAATGGTTTTATCAAAAAAGAAATTGATTTCACAGATAAAGGCGAAATATTTCATTTTGAAGAGTTTGTTCGTTTAATTTATTTCAACGATTTCAAAAAAATATACGAAACGGAAGGTTTTATTTTAGATAAAGTATTTGGAAATTATAATCTTGATGCTTTTGATGAACAAACTTCTGACCGCTTAATTTTAGTTTTAAACAAATGAAAGAAAGTTTAATCTTAATTTCAAGTGTGTTAATAGGAGTTTTATTTTCTCGAATATTACTCAAAAATAAACACAACTCAAAACTGCTACTAACCTTTAGTGGTGCGTATTTTTTGGCGATGACCGTTTTAGAAATTTTGCCACAAGTCTATGGACATCCATCCGAAAATCATAGCCATCATTCTATTGGATTGTTTGTTTTATTAGGTGTTGTTGTACAATATATTTTAGAAACGATCAGTAAAGGCGTTGAACACGGACATATTCATTTACACAAAAAAGAGCAATTTCCTTTCGGAATTTTTGGCGGATTATTTTTACACTCGATTATCGAAGGAATTCCTGTTGCAAATGCAGAATCTCACAATTTTATGTGGGCAATTTTTGTTCATAATATTCCAGTTTCAATGATTTTGTTTAGCGCATTATGTCAACATACAGAATCTAACGCAAAGCGTTTTTTGTTTATGACCTTGTTTGCTTTAGCTGCTCCAATGGGGTATTTCTTAGGAAAACATACCATTATTTCTAATTATTCTTTGGAAATGAGTGCAATTGTTTCGGGAATATTTTTACACATTTCTACAGTAATCTTATTTGAAAGTAATGAAGGACATAAATTTAATTTGAAGAAGTTTGGTTCTATTTTAGTCGGTTTTATTCTCGCTTATTTAACCGTTTCAATGCATGTACATTCTCATTAATATATAAAAGCAACTTATTAAAAGTTGCTTTTTTTATTTTTAATAATCACTATATTTATTTAAATAAAGTTTAAAATGAATAAATTAAGCCAATATATTCTACTATTAATAATTATCACAAGTTGTCACAATTCCTTTGATGGTAAAGCTAATAATGCTTTACAAGGAAATTGGATAAAAGAATATTATCCTGAAGAAACTATGATAGATGAAGATTTACCTCCTCCTGATTTTTTTTTCAAACCTAATGTTTTATACACTTTTCAAAATGATACATTGTTTGACGCTAATCAATTTCACAATTATAATAAAAAAACAAAAAAAAATAATTATTTAGGTTATAAGACAAAATTCATTATTAAAGATTCCATTATTTATTGGTACAATACACTAACAAAACAAGATATCGAGTATGGTAAAATAAAGAAATTTACAAATGATACTATTTACTTCGAAAACTTTATGCTTGTTAAAGAAAAAGCACAACAAGTTTATCAAAACAAATTTGATGCAATAATCGTTACAAGTAGTGGTTGTTATGGAACTTGTCCTATTTATAATTATCGAATAGAGGCTGATGGGACTTTTATATATGATGGTGAAAAATTTACAAATATAGAAGGTCTTTACAAAGGCAAAATTAATAAGGAATATTTTAATTACTTTAAAAAAATATTAAATCAGATTGATATTAAGAATTTACCAAATAAATATGAAAGGCTTGCAACAGATGGTAATTACGAAGAATTAGTCTTTGTAAAAGACGAAAAAGTAATCAAGAAAATTTCATTCTATTTAAATGATGGACCACCGAAAGTTAAACAATTATTAGATATTTTACGATTGATGGATTATTATTTGGAAGATAAAAAACCGTATCAATCTCAAAATTATTTTTCAATTCAAAACCCTCTTTATTTTTATAAAACAGAAAATGGAGAAGATTTTAGTAATTATCAGATGTTCTATTTATGGACAGAATTGATGAAACATCAAACAAATCCATTTAAATTTACATCTAAAACTATAAAAATAAACAATTTTAGACCTAATTATTATTGGAATTCTGAGCACAAATATTTTAACCCAAAAAGTTTAGAATCATTGGAAACGGATCATCAACGCTTTCAAATAAAGTTTAAAAATGAACCAATACAATATTATGATTTGGGTTATAATTTTTTAGAGAATAATAACTATTATACAAATTAAAAAAAAGTTCAAAATTTGAACTTTTTTTTAATTATAACATTTTTCGATGATCTAAAACAAGAATTTCTCCATTCGAAACAAATTTCCATTTTTGATCTTTTTTACATTCATTTTTTGGTGTCGAAGATTTAATATTAAATTCGACTTCTTTGTTTTTCATCAAAATTGAAGTATGATAATCGCATTCACCAATTTTTACATTTGTCGATACATTATCATTTGCCAATAAATCCGTTTCTGGAATAGATTTTATTGCTTCATTAATAATATTCAAATCTAATTCATTGTAAATCAAATCAAAATTATCTGTAACTAAATTTGTCGATAATCGAAATGAATTTGCCTCAACATCAGTACGAATCGCTGTATTTTTAGTATTCAAATCTAATTCTTCGATACGTTTTGGACAATCCAAATAATCTGGAATTTTCTGAGCTTGCTTACTTTGTAAATCTTTCTGAAAAGCTGTAAGTTCAGAAAATAATTGTTTTTTTTCGGGTGAAGCTTCTTTAAATTCTGTTGTTTCTGTTAATTCTTGTTGAGTGAGCTTTTTAATTTCAGGTTTATTTTCTGAACAATTAAATAAAAGAAATAAAGTAAAAAATGAGTAAAAATAATGTTTCATAAGCAAGAATATTTGGTTCTACTAATTTATGAAACATTATTCTCAATTTCAATTATTTAACGTTCTGAATTATAAATTTAATATAAATGATAAATTGAGAAATATTAATTAAGATTATTTATATTTTTCTAAATCTAACCCAAGAATATCTCCAACTTTAGAAAATTCTTCATTTACCTTTGCATTCAAAACAAGTTGTTCATTTGTAATTGGATGATTAAACACTAGTTCATGCGCGTGAAGCATCATTCCTTTCAATCCAAAATTCTCTAACCACAATTTATTTTGCTTGTTACATCCATGCGGACGACTTCCCAAAATTGGATGAAAAATATGACGAAAATGCTTACGCAACTGATGCATACGACCAGTTTCGGGAATTGCTTCTACCAAACAATAACGTGAAGTCGGATGATTGTTATATTCTAAATCAATTTCTGCCGTTTGTAAACGATGAAAATAGGTAATTGCATTTTGCTTTACACCATCATCATTCGTCAAATCATAGTCTATCGTCATTTCTTCTGGCGACCAACCACGCAAAATAGCCAAGTATTTTTTCTCAACTTCGCGTGTTGCAAAACGATCATTCATAATTTTTAAACTTTCTTTATCTAAAGCAAAAAGCAAAACTCCTGACGTTTTACGATCCAAACGATGAATGGGATAAACATGTTGTCCACCAATTTGATTGCGTAATTCCTGAACCGCAAAAACAGACGCATCACGCGCATAAAAAGATTTATGAACCAACAATCCACTTGGTTTGTTAATGGCAATAATATATTCGTCTTGATAAAGAATTTCTAACATTTGGCAAAAATAGAAAGTTATTTTCGGTTAGAAAATAGAACAGTATTATATTTATTGCTTAATAAAATTGAATGAAAAAAGGATTGATTATTGGAAAAGGTTGGTTGGGATCAAGATTAGAAAAGTATTTAGAAAAGCAATTTTTGATTGAAACTACGAAACGAATTTCGGATGCAGAAAATTGTTTTTCAATCGATTTTGATCATTACAAATCTGAAAAAATTAAACACAATTATGATTTTGTTATTGTGACAATTCCATTTGGAAGAAGAAATAATTTAGACGATTTACAGAAAAGATTTCAGCATTTAATTGACTTTTTAGGAGATTATAATAATCAACTTATTCTGCTTAGTTCAACAGCAATTTATTCTGAAAATAATGAAATTATTTTTGAAAATCCAATTGAAACTATTCATTTAAATAATCCTTATTATTCAATTGAAAATCAATTAAAAGAAAAATATAATCAATTAATCATTTTACGTTTAGGCGGACTAATGGGAAACGATAGATTTCTTTCTAAATATTTAACTTTAGAACATTCTAATCTATCTCAAATGGTCAATCATATACATTATCTAGATGTTTGTCAAGTGATCGAAAAAATAATTCATATAAATAAAAATTCATCAATTTATAATATCGTTTCACCAGAACATCCTACTAAAGAAGAAGTGTTAGAATATCAATTAAATAAGAAAATTATTTCCTCTATAAGTCGTGAAGGAAAAATAATTTCAAGTCAAAAAATACAAGATGAATTTAATTATGAATTTCTTTACCCAAACCCAGTTTACTTTAAGGAAAATTAATTTCTTCTCTTTCGTTCTTTCGATTTAAATACAAAATAAAATGTTATCACTGATATAACAGTAATTAATATTGTGTCCCAATTTTCTTTGAATAAAGTCGTGATATTTTCCATTCTTGATGTTTATAAAGTTTAAAATTATAAAAAAAGCTGCTCTTACGAACAGCTTTTTAGGAATTTATCTTAAATCTATTTGATTAAGCGTGAATTGGACGATTGTCTGTAGCAGCTAAAGCAGCTTCTTTGATCGCTTCTGAGAATGTTGGGTGAGCATGAGACATTCTTGTTAAATCTTCTGCAGATGCACGGAATTCCATTGCTACAACTCCTTCTGCAATTAAATCAGCAGCACGAGCACCAATAATATGCATTCCTAAGATTTCGTCTGTGTTTTTATCAGCTAAAATTTTAGCAAAACCGTCTGTATCCATAGATGCACGAGCACGTCCTAAAGCTTTGAAAGGGAAAGAACCAACTTTGTACTCTACTCCTTCTTCTTTTAATTGCTCTTCTGTTTTACCAACTCCTGCAACTTCTGGCCAAGTATAAACAACACCAGGAATTAAGTTATAGTTGATATGAGGTTTTTGACCTGCTAATTGCTCAGCAACTAAAACACCTTCTTCTTCTGCTTTATGTGCTAACATTGCACCAGCAACAACGTCACCAATCGCATAAATGTTAGAAACATTAGTTTGTAAGTGATCGTTTGTTTTGATACGACCTCTTTCGTCAACCTCTACTCCTACGTTTTCTAAACCTAAAGATCCTGTGAAAGCACGACGACCAACAGCTACTAAAGCGTAATCTCCGTTAATTTCGATTTCTTCTCCTTTTTTAGAAGTTGCTTTTAATGTAACATCATTTCCGTTATTTACAACAGAAGTTACACCAGTTGAAGTGTGGAATTTCATTCCTTGTTTTTTCAATACTTTTGTCAACTCTTTAGACAAAGCACCATCCATTCCTGGAATAACACGGTCTGCATATTCTACAACAGTTACTTGAGAACCCAAACGTAAGTAAACAGATCCTAACTCTAATCCGATAACACCACCACCGATAACGATTAAGTGTTTTGGAACTTCAGATAAAGCTAATGCTTCTGTAGAAGTGATGATACGAGTTTTATCTGTTGGTGCAAATGGTAATTCAGATGAAACTGATCCAGTTGCAATAATTGTATTTTTAGCTTCAATTTCTTGAGTAGAACCGTCTTTAGCTGTAACTACAATATGAGTTGCATCTTTAAAAGCACCAGTACCTTCTAACACATCAATGTTATTTTTACTCATCAAGTATTTGATACCAGCTACGTTAGTATCTACAACACCTGCTTTTCGAGCAATCATTTGAGTGAAGTTTACTTTTGGAGCATCGATTTCGATTCCGTGCTCTTTAAAGTGATTTACAGCATCGTAATAGTGGTGAGAAGAATCTAATAAAGCTTTTGATGGAATACATCCTACATTAAGACATGTACCTCCTAAACTTTCTTTCTCGATAATTGCTGTTTTAAATCCTAATTGCGCTGCGCGAATAGCTGCAACATATCCTCCAGGTCCAGCACCAATTACGGCTACATCATAAGAACTCATATAGTTTTATTTTGATTTATTATTATAATTAATTTAAACTCTACAAATATAACCAATATCGAATAGATTTTCGTTATAAAATTGTAATGAATTTTGTTAGGAAATTGGGAAAAATAAGCTATTCTTTAATATCTGATTTGATAAAGTTTAAAATTTCATCTTCTGTGCACAATTCATAATCTGGCTCAATTCCATATGGATAAATGTTCTTTTTAGCATCCATCATATATCCAGCTGTTAAATTAAGCATATCGCCATTAGACAATTTTGTATTCGTATTCATAGTAGCTGCTCCCATCGTTTTCTTACCTAGAACTTTCACATTCGAAAGTGATTTTAACGTAATTAATGTAGCTTCGCCCGCACTACTTGTCCTATGATTAATCAAAACATAAATTTTCCTTGGATGAATTGTATTTATTATCGGATAATTAATATATCCTTTTGATAAATTATTAACTCCATTAAAAAAATATCCATCTTTTTTTGACCAAGGAATATCATCATTATTAATTTTAGAATATCCTAATACATTATCTTCAAAAAATGGTAATAAAGATGTTATCATTACCCAATTAGAACCTCCCGTATTATCTCTCAAATCGATAATCCAATAATTAGAATTTGCTTGTTCAGAAATAATTTTCAGATTATTGAAAATATAGTCTTTATCACTTATTGTTTTATTGTACCCATGACGCTTAATCCTAATATACGCAACGTCAGGAATTTTAGTTAACTTATTATTATCTTCTACTTTTAACAAACAAGCGCTATCAACTTTTGCTTTCGGAAAACGACCTGTTAATAACACTTTATCTTTCAACTTTTGCTTTCGGAAAACGACCTGTTAATAACACTTTATCTTTCGTAAGATAATGTGTATGATTATTTCCTAATAAAGTAATTGCCTCTACAATCGCCGAATCTTTCGATATTTTAGTTTTCTCGATTACTTTTTTCTCCAAATTCTCCCAATCAATTTTATCTCTATCGATAAAGCCTTTTTTCATGACAGAAAATAATTCTTCATAATCAGATGGAATCTCTGAAACTGATGATTCACTAACGATCTTTTCTTTACAACCAAATGTAAAAAGGATCAAAAAAATAAAAGAAAATTTATTTATCCTCATTGTTCTCTAAATTCATATTATGAAATTTAAAGATAAATGATTTTTAAATACTATAAACTTTTTCCTCTAAAATACCGGATTCAATTTCAATTGGTTGTTCGCTCTGTCTAAAAATTCGGGCCGATAATTTTCCTTTCAATTCCACTACTCCATTTTCTACACGAAGCCAACTTCCTTCTCTCAATCCAACGACAACTTGATGATTAAACTTGTGAAATTCATTGATACGAGTTTCTCTTGTTTCACCTTTATGTGTAGAATTTGGATCAGGATCCAAATAATGCGGATTAATATTAAAAGGTAAAAATTGTAACGCATCAAAACTTGGCGGATAAACAATCGGCATATCATTTGTTGTACCAATTGTTAAACCTGTCAAATTACTTCCAGCACTTGTACCAATATATGGTGTTCCGTTATGTACAGCACTTCTCAACTCTTCTACCAAACCAATTTCATACAACGTTTTTAGCAATAAAAATGTATTTCCTCCTCCAATAAAAATCGCTTTCGCATGCAAAATTGCTTCTTTTTTATTCTCGAAAGTATGCAAACCTTTTACAGAAACCCCAACCGTTTGCAAAGCATCTTTTACATTTTGCGTATATTCATCGTACGAAATTCCCGAAGGTCGCGCATAAGGAACAAAAATAATTTCATCAGATTGAATAAATTCTTTGATTTCATCTTTTATATATTCTAAAAAACTATAGCCGTGAATAGTACTCGTACTTATCACTAATAGTCTATCATTTGGGTTTATCATGTTATTGAATTTTAACTCAAAAGTAAGTTTAAAATAAGAAAGTAGGTAAAAAATTGACAAAAAATTATACCGAATTAGATTACTTTTGTGCAATTCTAAAAAAATAGAATTTCAAGATTTTTAAATCTGCATGAAAAAAATAGTACGCTTCATAATACCTTTATTCATAGTTGTCATTATGATAATAATTGGAATAGAACAAACACTTCGAAAAATTCCCAACGATTACAAATACAAAGCAGATTATTTAAAAGAAAATGGAAAACAAATAGAAACTTTGATTCTTGGAAGTTCACATACTTTTACAGGGCTCAATCCAAAATTATTTACCAATAAAACTTTTAATGCTGCACATTCTGCTCAATCACTAGATTTAGATTATAAAATTTTTGAACAAAATCGAAAATATTTACCCAATTTAAAAACCATTATTATTCCCATTTCGTATTTTTCGTTTACAAAACAATTGAATAATTTTAATCAAAAGAAATTAAAATATTATTCAATTTATTGGAAAATTGATATAAATAATAACGACTTTAATCTTAATTACGAAATTTTTTCAGAACCTATTGATGTTAATTATAATCGAATAAAAGATTATTGGATTCAGGATAAAAATAATTTAACAATAGATATTAATGGTTATATAAAAAAGCGATACGAACCAAGTTGGAATGATAGTATTTACGCTAAAAAAACGTTTGAAAGACATCGTGCAAATTTAAATTCAAATCAAGTACAACGTATTATAAAAACACATTTTTATGATTTAGAACAAATTATAAAACAAGCAAAATCAAATGATATAAAAATTGTTCTATTGGCTACTCCTACAACCAATTTATATAAAAATTATGTCATAAATACACCTCAATATTTCAACTTAAAAAATAATATTAATCGCTTATCGAAATACGATAATGTCGTTTTCATCGATTATTTTATTAATAATAAAGATTTCAATAAAAAAGATTTCAAAAATTCAGATCATCTAAATGCAAAAGGTGCTGATAAGTTAACGTTGAAAATAGATTCTATTATGAATAAATAAAATAAGTTCTATAAATTTTCTCTTTTTTTCTTCACTTATTTCAACATTAAAATCATCTTCGTATCTTCACCTCTCAAACAACAAATAATGAAATTCGTTACTTTCTTAGACAATCGACAAGAAAAAGTAGGTCTTGTTTTGCAAGACTCTATCTATGATTTGACACAGATTAATCACAACTTACCCTCTACCCTAATTGATATTTTAGCTGATGATGATTTTTCACTTATAATTTGTCAACAGATTACAAACGAAATCAATCGTGGTGAACATAAGAAAGCTCTAGTAAAAGAGCCTCAAATCTTGGCTCCAATACCTCATCCTTCAAGTTTTAGAGATGCGTATGCGTTTCGTCAACATGTAGAAACTTCTCGGTTGAATAGAGGTTTGGATATGATTCCAGAATTTGATCAATTTCCTGTGTTCTATTTCTCTAATCATCAAGCTATTCAAGGTCCAGGAAAAATAATTGCCATGGAAAAACATTTCAATCGAATGGATTTTGAACTTGAAGTCGCTATTGTCATCAAAAAAGAAGGTATCAATATAAAAGCAGAACATGCAGATGAATATATTGGTGGTTTTATGATTTTGAATGATTTAAGTGCACGTGCGTTACAAATGGAAGAAATGAAACTGAATCTTGGTCCTGCAAAAGGAAAAGATTTCGCTTCGATGTTTGGTCCATATTTAGTAACACCAAACGAAATCGAAAAATACAAAGTTGAGCCTAAAGAAGGACATATCGGAAATTGTTATGATTTAGAAATGTCTTGTTCAGTCAATAATATTGAAGTTTCTCATGGAAATTTCAAAGATATGCATTGGACTTTCGCCGAGATTATCGAACGTATTTCGTATGGTGTCAAACTTTATCCTGGTGATATTATAGGGTCTGGAACGGTTGGTACAGGTTGTTTTCTTGAATTGAATGGAACTGGAAAACGTCAGAATCCAGCTTATAAAGAACAATGGTTACAACCAAATGATACTATCGAAATGTCTGTTACAGGATTAGGAAAATTAGTAAATTCTGTTCATCTTTATACCCAATAAACTCAACTTATGCAACATACAAAATCTTTTGAGCCAAATACAAGTCAATTTAATGACATTTTCAAACACGCTATTTCTCCACGTCCTATTTGCTTTGCAAGTACGATAGATAAAGACGGAAATGTAAATTTGAGCCCATTTTCATTCTTCAATATGATGGGACAAAATCCGCCTATTTGTGTATTTTCTCCACTTCGAAAAATGAGAGATGGATCGACAAAGCATACATTAGAAAATGTTTGGGAACACCCTGAATGTGTAATTAATATTGTCAATTATAACATGGTTCAGCAACAATCGTTGGCAAGTGTGGAATATCCAAAAGGTGTAAATGAATTTGTGAAAGCTGGTTTTACAGAATTACCTTCAGAGTTGGTTAAACCTCCTCGTGTAGCCGAATCTCCGATTCAATTTGAATGTAAAGTGCGTGAAGTAATTTCTGTTACAGATCAACCAGGTGCAGCTAATTTGGTGATTGCAGAAATTGTGCGCATGCATGTACAAGAGGATTTACTGGATGAAAATGATAAAGTTTCGCCTTATGATTTGGATTTAGTTGCTCGTATGGGAGGTGATTATTATTGCCGAGTTATTCCAGAATCGATCTTCGAAGTCGAAAAACCTACGCGTACAATTGGTTTGGGAATAGATCAACTTCCTGACGAAGTGAAGCATTCTAATTATTTAACAGGTAATAATTTAGGTCAATTAGGAAATGTAGAAAAATTACCTACAGATGAAATGATTCTTAATTTCAAGGAACAATTGACAGAACGATTAGATATTCAAAAGTTTAAATCTGTTGAGGTTCGTCATCAAGTTGCAGCAAAACTTTTGGAACAAGGTGATGTAAATGGTGCGTGGTATTGGTTGTTAATGAAAATTTAGATGATGGGTAAAACTGCATTGGTTTTAGGAAGTTCAGGTTTAATTGGTTCTCTTCTCTTAGAAAAGTTATTCAAGCATCCTGATTATGCTACTATTATCACAATTGTTCGAAAACCTCAACAAATCAATCATCCAAAGTTAATTGAAATCGTCACTGACTTTAATTCAGAAATTAATTTAGATGAAATCCAGCAGATTGATTCTATTTTTTCGTGCTTGGGAACAACTCGAAAAAAGACGCCTGATTTAGATGTTTATCGTAAAATTGAAGTCGATATTCCGAATCAATTTGCAAAGATTGGGAATCAAAAAGGATTAACTAAGTTTCATTATATTTCGGCAGTTGGTGCAAATGCAAACTCGTCTAATTTTTATTTAAAAATGAAAGGCGAAGCCGAAGAAACTTTGCAAAAGAATACTATCAAACAATTATTCTTGTATCGTCCATCTTTGTTAATTGGCAATCGAGAGGAATATCGTTTGGCTGAGAATATAAGTTCAAAAGTTTTTCCTTTGATCAATTTCTTTTTACGCGGAAAATTATCTAAATATAAATCAATTGAAGCTGGAAAAGTTGCTCAATCACTTATTGAAAATGATTTGCATTCAACATCAAATAAAGTTTCAATTTTACATTACAACGAAATAATTAATTCGATAAATACAACACAATGATCATACTAGCCGTACTCCTACCTTGGTTATCATTCATTTTAAGAGGAAAAATAATACAAGGCGTTATTTGCTTAATCTTACAAATCACCTTAATTGGATGGTTGCCCGCAGCAATTTGGGCTGTTGCGTCACTTTTGGACGGAAGAAACAAAGCAAGGATAAAAGAATTGAATAGATGATAAATCAATATAAAATAGCAAAAGATAACATTAACTTGTACGTCACTTTAGAAATTAATCCTTCTAAAAGGAGAAAATTCTTTTTGTTCTTTTGCATTTTATTGATGATTTCAATTCCGATTAGTTTAATCACAATAATTGATTCGGAGCCGCAAAATTTCTTTGTTCCAATTTCTATAATCAGCTTCCTTATTTTCTATTTTATTATTCGATATTTTCTGTGGAATATTTATGGAAAAGAGAATATTATTATCAATAATAAGACAATTAGTTATAATCGAGATTTTGGTTTATATCAAACAAAATATTCTTCTATTAAGTATTCAAAATTAGATTTTGCAATTCAGAAAATTAAAAATGAAAATGATTTAGATGTTGGAGATTTAGTTTTCATTGATTATTTAGAAGATTCTCAATTACCAGAAGTTATTTTTCAGACTTCGATATTAATACCAATTAAAGATTTAAAGAAAATTCAACAAGAAATTGAATTGCATTTGTTTGATATTGACAAAGATAAATTAGCAAGGAATTATATTGTTTTCTCGCAAAATTGAAATAATTTTTAATAAAAAAGACAACTAATTAAGCTGTCTTTTTGCGTTATTTATGTTCATAATAATTTAAGATTTTATCTTCTTTCCCATCATTATTTTTATCACGATATTCTATCAACACCAGCGTATTTTCATCTACTTTTTGATATTTGTACACAGTTGTTATTCTTGTACCATTAGTTAAAATAAATTCGTTATTTCTTTTATTTACGATTTAATCTAGTAAATTCAATAATTATAGTGAGTTTTTTGAAGAATTTTCGAAATAATTTAGCACTATCAGAATAGAAAAGTAGATGAAAAAAATAATGGTTCTAATGGTTTGTAGTCTTTTGCCTTCTTTTGGAAATGCACAAGAATATACAACTAATAATATTATAATAAAACAAGGAAATAAAACATTTAATATTAATCAAGCTGATCAAACAATTACGCTTCGTCCTGAAGAATTTAGTATTGAATATCTAAATAAACCTTATCAAGAAAAGAAAAATCTGTTTTACGCTGCACAAGCATTAGTGACTGATAGTTCGGCTGATGTTAATTTTCAAGAAGGAATAAAAATAGAAAGCATACCATATTTTGAACCTAGTAGTGGTTTTGCTGCAGAGAAAAACCAAGTCATATATTATCCGTTTTTATCGTATGATGGACATCAATATTTATATTATGTTTCAAATAATGAAAAACGTGTGGATAAAATTGGAACGTCTGGAAATTGGGATATTTACAAATGGACATTAAAAGGTGTTTATCAATATGACGCTGAAATGGATTGGAATATTTACGACAACGATCAAGTACATATTGCTTTAATTATTGATCGAAATTTAGACGGAATTCTTCAAAAGGGTGAATTTTTCGACGTTCATATTAATTTTAAGAAATAACAATAATCTATATCCTAACCTACCTCAACTTATGTACAAACTAAAACATTCTTCGGATTGTTTTAGTTTCTTTGATTCTACAAAAGACATTATATTAGCTCAAATAAACTCAACATCTCAATATGTTAAAAAGTAATAGTGCTTTAAAAAATCTTTTATTTCAACTTATAGTCGTCATTTTATGCGCTATTAGTGGAATTGCTAATGCACAAGAAGTACTGATTAATTTTGAGAATCAATATAATAAAACAGCTCCTAATTCTATTGAACGATACGAAATAACAGGAAAATATGCGCAAGCTTTATTATTTAATAATCAAAAAGAAAAAGCTTTCGCTGTTTTGAAACAAAATATTTCTAGCGCCGAAAAACTGAGTGATGGAAAATATGCTGCATATTTACATGCTGTTTCTGCAATGAATAATCGTATTGATGATAATTTGAATGCAACAAATTATAATTTGCAAAAAGCAATTTATTACAGCGGACGCACAACTGATTATTCAACAAAAGGATATGTTAAATATTGCGAAGGATGGTTGAATTTAAGAAACAATGAAGACTCTAAGGCTGTAAAAAACTTTATTGATGGTCTTAAATTTCTAGATAAAGCTACTGTTACGCCAACTGTTCTTACACGAATGAGTTCTATTTATAACGAATTGACTGGAATTTATTCGAGATGGGATGATTATGAATTACAAGAAAAGTACAGCAAACTTGCTCTAGAAGTAGCACTTAAACAAAATAATCCTAATTTAATTTTTGCTTCTTATATGTCGATTGGATACATGTACGAGCAAAAATTTATGCAAAATGAGAAAAATATTTTTGTACGAGATTTAGCTGAAAAATATTATACTAACGCTATAAATACGTATTATAAAAACAAAAGTGAAATGGCTACAGCGACAGACTTGTCGTTTGTAGCTATTAATCTAGCCAATTTATATCTTCAGTTTTATCCCAAAAACTATCAAGGAAAAGTTATCAAATATGCCAATTTAGCCAAAGAAATTGCTGAACAAAATCATCAATCCGATCACGTTGCTGCTGCTAATGGTATTTTAGCAGAATTATCTTTACAAAATAACGAAGTTTCTACTGCAAAAAATTATTTACTTAATTCGCTTATAAAAGTCAACGAGAATACAATTCCAGACAAGAATATTCTGCTTTCTCTGTATTTGAGTTTATCTGATATTGAAGATCGTGAAGGAAATTACAAAGAAACCTTGCGTTATTATAAATTGTACACTTCCACTTACAAAGAAATTTATGATAACGAGCAAGCGCAAATCAGTAAACGTTTGGAAGCTCAGTTTGATAAAGAACGTCAGCAACAACAAATGATTCGTTTGCAATTAGAAGCTGAGAAAAAAGAACAACAAATTCAACTAATGCATTCATTAGGAATTCAACAAGAACAAGAATTAGAAAATTCTAGATTAAGTGAAGAATTTCAACGTAAACAATTAAAATTAACTCGATTAGAATCCGATAAACGTTCACAAGAATTAACGATTTCTGAACAAAATTTAAGGCTTTCTAAACTAGAAAATAAAAATAGAAAGGATGAATTGGTTAATTATATCACCGAACTTAATTTCAAAAATAAATTAAACAAATATTACATCTTTTCGATTATCTTTTTCATCGCCTTACTTGCTCTTTTGCTTTATGCCTTAAAACAACGCAACAAACATCTAAAACAACGTGAAGAATTGTATAAATTGGAAATTGAACAAGAACGTCAAAATTCTAAAATATCTACTTTAACAGCACTTCTTGATGGTCAAGAGCAAGAACGTGCTCGTCTTGCACGTGATTTACATGACGGTTTAGGTGGCTTACTTTCTGGAACAAAAATTCAATTAACGCATCTCAACGATAAAATTGACAATCATTCTAAAAAGGATATGGCAAAATCCATTCATCAATTAGATGGAGCAGTTGATGAATTGCGTCGTGTAGCACATAATTTAATGCCAGATTTGTTGTTGAAATATGGTTTGGAAGAAGCCTTAAAAGAATATGCAATCCGAATGTCAAATGAACAATTGGATATTGATGTTCAATTTTTGAGCTATACTAATTCTCTTGACAAAGAAAATCAATTATTGGTCTATCGTATCATTCAAGAATTAGTAAATAATGCCATTAAACATGCAAATGCAGCACAAATTATCATCCAATTTGTAGAAGATGAGACAAACTATTCTGTAACCGTTGAAGATGATGGGAAAGGCTTTGACATGAATAATACAAAACTAACGAAATCAGCAGGTTTACATAATATTCAATCACGCATTCAATTTTTAAAAGGACAATTAAATATACATTCAGAAATCGATTTAGGAACAAGTATAGAGTTCCAATTTCCTAAAATATAACTTATGATAAAAATAGCAATCACAGACGATCATCCTTTATTATTAGAAGGTTTGCGAAATATTTTGAGTAATCAACAAAACTTACAAGTGGTCGATTGTTATGCTTCGGCTCAACAATTACAAGAAGCCTTAAAAACAACAGAAATTGATATTCTTTTGTTAGACATCAATTTATCGGATACTAATAGTATTGAATTGATTAAACCTTTCAAGAAAAAATATCCTGATATGCACATTATTATGTTGAGCGTACACAATGAATACGCTGTAATTAATAGTTGTTTGGAAGAAGGTGCTTCGGGTTATATTCAGAAAAATGCTTCTGTTGACGAAATATTAGAAGGAATTAATTCTATTTTTGATGGAAAGAAATTTCTTTGTTCACAAACCAAAAATGTGATGAGTAAAAAGGAAAAAGATGGTTTGAATACGATTCCGAAATTGACGCGTCGCGAAAAAGAGGTTTTAATTGAAGCTGCACAAGGATTAACAACACAACAAATTGCAGATAAGTTATTTATTAGTACACATACGGTAGATAGTCATCGAAAAAATTTGATCGAAAAATTTAAAACATCAAATTTAAGTTCAGCAATCACATCAGCAATAGAATATGGATTGATTTCAAAACCTTAAAAAATACCTATAAATAGGGATATTTTAATTCTAAAATTTTTATCAATTTTGAAAAAGAAATAACAATCTATATTTCAACCACTAAACAACCCAAAATAAGATTACTAACCAATTCTTATTACCTTAACTACATCTATTGAAAAATCGCTTAGTTCTCTACTTAAGCGATTTTTTTTATATTACTAATTAACTAAAAGTCGTGAGCTCTTCCGTCTTTATTTTTGCAAAAAACTGAGAAATAGGAAGGTTAAAATTAGATCAAGTAAGTTTTCAAAACGATTTTTCATCTAAAATGTAAAAAAACAAGTATCCAGAAAGGATTCAACAATTTCTTAAGAAGAAACAGAATTTTTTATCTAGAAGTAAAATTGAAATCAAAAAACCAAACTTTCATAAAAATTTGGCTTATAATTTTATCGAAATAATTCTAAAATTTCGTCTACTGTAACCTTTCCAAAATAATCTGTTACATCAATAGAATTCAGAACTTTTGTAATTTCTTCTTCGTTATGTTTAACACCAATTAGTTTATTTTCTAAACCTTCAATCGGTTCTGAAGCGAAGAAATCACCAAATATTTTAGCTTTTTCAATTATTCCGCCTCGCTCTACATCCAAGTGAACTTCAATAAAACCTGCTGGAATTTTCTTTGCATTTTTGAAATTATATTTTGGTGAAAAACCAAAATTCCAATCCCATGTTTGGTATTTTTCTTCAATCAATTTCGCAATACCATTCAAATCTTCGATTGTTAAATGATAAATTGTCGCTCCTTCATTTGTTTCTAACATTTCATCAATCAACAAAGCTTTCAACTCGTCCGTCGTCATTTCATTTGGAAAATATTCGATCAAATTAATCACACGTGCACGATTAGATTTGATGGCTTTATCCACATATTTTAATGGATTAATTTTTAATGCATCGCCTAAAACTGACATGTCCGAATTAAAAAGTATCGTTCCGTGTTGAATCATTTTTCCATTACGAGCCAATTTTGCATTTCCACTAAACTTTTTACCATCAACTAACAAATCGTTTCTTCCTTCCAATTTTGCAGGAACATTCAAACTATTTAATAATTTGATGATAGGCTCGGTAAATGTTGAAAAATCCATAAAATCATTCTGTCCTAATAATGTGTGAAAAGAAAAATTTAGGTTCCCTAAATCATGATAAACAGCTCCACCACCCGACATGCGACGAACAACTTTGATATTATTCTCAGTCACATAATCCAAGTTAATTTCTGCCAATGTATTCTGAAATTTTCCGACAATTATTGACGGAGCATTGATATACAGCAAAAAAATATCTTCTGTTGGATAGTGGTACAATAAATATTCTTCTAAAGCTATATTGAAATACGCATCATGAGATGGCGAATCGATGATAATCATACAATTTATTTTTGCAAAGTTAGGAAGAAATTTATGGAATGAAAAAGAGACAACTTTCCTAAAAAAGTTGTCTCATCGCATTTATAATATAAACTATTAAAGAGAATATTAAATGTTTGTCATCATCTAAATCCCTGTAAATTTAATTCCTAAACTCATCCAAGTTGTTGGCAACGGAATGGCTCCAGCTTCGTTATACGTAGTATTAAAAATGTTTTGTGCATCAAAATAAATACTCAAATTATTTTTGAATGAATGATTAATTCTTGCATCAGTAATCCAATAAGATTTATATGATTGACGTGTATTATAACGATTCGCTAAACTTAAAGTAGTTCTTCCGATTGCATAATCTATTGTATTGATTAACTGATGTTTTAAACTTTCTATTTTATATTTAGAATTGTATTGATCATCAACATTTTTAAACTCAGGATCAAGATAAGAATAGCTCAAAGAAAATTTCAAACTCTGGTTCGCAGAAAGGTTTGCTAAATATGAAACCTTCGTATTAAATCCATGTGTTCTCAAATCTCCAAAATTTTGCGCTTGCCAAGGTTCATTAGATGTTAAACGTACCCAATCGATAAAATCTGTGATCGAACGATAAAAATAATAGGCATTAAACGTCCAATTTCTTTTGTTGTATTTGAAACCAATTTCTGTTTGAAATGCCTTTTCAGATTCAACATTTGCATTCCCTATATTTCCTGGTCGTTGATCCAAATATAAATCTGTAAACGAAGGAATTCGCTGGCTTGTACCTGCATTTACCATTAATTTCAAGTTCGAATTTACCGCATAACTCGCATCAATTCCTGGAAATGCTTGCCAACCATATTGAGAATTATAGTTAACATACGTTCCTATATTTACATTCAGTTTTGGTGTAATATCCGTTTTATATTCCGCATAAAATCCAACATTATCGCGTGTATGATTTTTGATACTAGTTGATGAAATTTGCTCATTTCGGTATTCAACTCCTATTCCAATTTGATCTTTATTCAATTGATAGGTCGAATTTACTTCTCCCGAAATAGAATTTGAGTAATGCAGAGAACGTGCTTTACTCAAATCATTTTTATAATAGCGATAATCATCAAAATTGTAACGATAACTCACACGTGGTGCTAACGAAATTCGATCCGATAATTTATGTTTTGACTGAATATTAACTAACGTTGTTTCAACTAATTCTTTCGAATTTTTATCACCAGGTGAAGCATAAAAACCATTTGATCCGAAACCATTTTTCACATAACCATACGAAGCAACTAAACTATTTGCATCATCAAACTGAAAGTTTCCTTGATAATACAATTTATTGTTTTCGTATGCTGTATTGTATCGGTATCCATTTCCCCAATCGTGACTCACATACAACTGATGTTGATGCGTTTCTTTTGCCAAATTCGCGCCAAGTTGCACACCTCTACTTGTATAGGTATCGTCCGTATCTTCACTATCTTTCTTAAAATTTGTTCCAAAATAAGTATTCGCATAAACTCCTGTTTTCTTTGGTTGACGCGTGACAATATTTATCACACCTGTCAAACTATTATTTCCATAAACACGAGCAGCCGGACCACGTACCACTTCAATTCTGTCAATCGCCTCTAGTGGAATGGGAAGATTTAGCGCATTATGAGCTGTTTGATGATCCATAATTTTTGCACCATTCAACAAAATCAATGTTTGCTCAAAACTTCCACCATCCATCGAGATATCAGCTTGCGTTCCGAATGGACCACGTTGACGCAAATCTATTCCAGATGCATACTGCAACACATCTTGTAAAGAACGTGCAGGTAATTTGTTAATTTCTGATTTACTTAATACATAAATGTTTCTATTTTCTTTAGAAAGTGGCGTATTCAGACGGTTATCTAAAATAGAAACTTCACCTATCGCAATGGTATCATTCACATTTTGTGCAAAAATACTTTGTGCAGCTAAACACAATACCATAGTAATCTTCTTCATTTTTACTAATTATTTAATTAATTGAGTTAAATCTGACGCAAAAGTAGTACCTTTCCGATCTGCCATAATATACCAGTTTACAGATAATGAATAGTCCGGCTGAAATACCATACAAAAGTTTTATCGAAATCGAACGTAATTCGGATACACCAATTTACCTTCAATTAGCGAATCAGTTGGCTAAAGCAATACAATTAGGTTATATTCCAAGCGGCACAAAATTACTTGGAACGAGGCAGTTAAGTGATATTTTAACGCTTCATCGCAATACGATTGTCAATAGCTTTCAGGAACTTGAAGCCCAAGGTTGGATAGAAATCGTTCCAAATAGAGGAAGTTATGTATTAAGTCAATCTTCTCAAAAGTTTCAGAAAACCATTGTTCCAAAGCAATTTTCAATCAATTTGTATCCTGATAAAACAGGTTTTCAATTTGAACAATCGATACTTTTGGATAATCCGTACGAAAATTTTAATCAACGCTTATATTTAACCGATGGAACAATCGATCATCGGTTAGCAGAACTAAAACTTCCTGCTAAATTATATTCAGCTATTTTAAAAAGAAAAACGTCAATTTCAAAGGTAAATCAGTCCAAAAATGAGTACTTTTTAAAGAATTTAGCAAATTATCTCAATTTGACAAGAGGTTTACATATTTCGAAAGAGAATATTTTAGTGACGAGAAGTTCGGAAATTTCACTTTTTTTAATTGCAGAAATTCTACTGAAACAAAATGATGTTGTTGCGGTTGCAAATTTAAGTTATTATAAAAGTAACATGATTTTTCAGACACAATTTGCTAAAATCAAACAAGTAAAAACGGATCAATTTGGAATTGACACCGACGATTTAAGAAGATTATGCGAGCAATTTCCGATACGAATTGTTTACGTTACACCGCATCACCATTATCCTACAACGGTTACATTAAGTTCGCAAAGAAGAGTTGAATTACTACAACTTTCGCAGGAATTTGGTTTTGCAATTGTGGAAGATGATTACGATTTTGATTTCCATTACAGCAATCATCCAATTTTACCTTTGGCAAGTTCGGATCAAAATGGAATGGTTCTTTATACTGGAAAATTTGGTCATTATCTTGCACCAGGTTACCAAATTGGATTTATTGTAGCACCGAAAAATCTAATTCTTGAAGCGAAGAAACACTTATCAATTCTTGATCAACAGGTTGATCCATTTATCGAACAAGTTTTAGGTGAAATGATTAGCGAAGGTGAAATAAATCGAATCCTAAAAAAACATCGTAAAACCTATCGAGAACGACGCGATTATTTTTGTCAGAAATTGAAAACGGAATTAAATGATTTTATCAGTTTTACTAGTCCAAATGGAGGTTTAGCTGTTTGGATTAATTTTAATCAACCTATAAATTTAATGGAATTAAAACGAAATTGTTTAAAAAATGAATTGTTTATTCCACAAACAATTTTATATCAAACCCAACATCAAACTGGAATTCGCCTTGGATTTGCGCATCTAAATTTTGAAGAAATAGATGAAGTAATTTCAATTTTGAAACAAGAAATCACAAAAAAAGCTGAATAAATTTCAGCCTTTATATTTTTATGTAGGATTAATTACAATTAATCTAAAATCAATGTAATAATTAATTCCTATAAAATAAATCAACGCTAAAAAAGCATAAATTATAAATTGTTTTGATAGTCTGATTTTGAATTTTTTTAGCATAATTCCAACCAAAAAATTAAGTATAATCAACTGTAAAACAACTAAAAATGAATACTGAATTATAAAATACATAACACTAGAAAAATTTACAATACGAATTGAACCATAACTTTTGTAGGATTCGTGAAGAAATAATACTAAACAACTTACAAAAGAAACAATAAAACTAAATAGTACAGAAATTAAAAATGTTTTAAGTATTGGTTTCATTATTTTTTATCTCTCAACTTGAATGTCCACGTAAACTGAAACTCTGAAACAATATCTCCTTCCTCGTCTACGCCTCTACTTGTCACATTTAGCGATACACCTTTCTTCGTTTCGATCGCTTCTTTTATAGCTGCGTCTATTTTTTCTCCATCTTCGCAAGTAAACACAATTTTACCAATAGCTTTTTTCAAATACTTCGATTGCATTCCCAAAACCAACATCGATATATCTTCACCTGATTTAGAAATCTTAGCATTTGCCATCAAACCAGAAGAAAATTCTGCTGCCATTCCTTGCACCGCCCAAAACATACTTTTGAACGGATTTTGATTAAGGAATCCATATTTTACTCGTATCGAAACTTTATTTTCTTCCCACGATTCCAAACGAACTCCAGCAATCCACGCAATCGGAATTTGAGTTGTCAGTATATTTTTAAAAAATTCTTTGTTCATATTCTCATTATATCAAAAAGGGTTAATATAATAAAAGTAAATGTTTTATTTGATTTTCTTCAATTATTGAAGAAATTAATTCTAAAGTTATTTATTCATTACGCCTTATTCTACTAGGAGGAGAAGATGCAATTCATCGATATTTAGAGCGCAAAAAAGTAATCAAAAAACTCTTGTCTTTCATTCTCGACTTTAGATTATAAATAATGATATCGTTCTTCTATCACCGTATATCAATCAGGAATAGTAATTCGTCAATTAATTTATTTTTTTACTATTAAAACTCCTCTCTTTGGCAAAAAAAGATGAAAAAAAACATTTTAATTTCCGCGTTTAGTTTATTGACTACTTTCTTGAATGCACAAAATAAAATTAGAGGTAAATTAAAAATGGAATATGTTCCATTTTCCAATTATATACGTCCAATAGATAGTTTAAAAACAGATTCTAAAAGCGATTTCAAAAAAGCAGAAGTGAGTTTGAAAATTCCTTTATATACGAAAGAATTGAAAGATGGAAAATATAGCAACTGGTCTTTGCTATTTAGTACTGCATATGCAAGAATGAACAATAAAAATTATGAAGAACAATTATTTCCTTCAGAAATGTTGAATACTCAAATTGGTTTACAATACTTTTCACCTATTAGTTCTCATGGTCTATTTTGACAATGCCTTCAGTAGGTATTTACACTGATATGGAAAATATATCTACCGATGATATTTTGGGTCAAGGAGGTGTTTTATTTATTAAACATTTTAATCCAAAATTAGCTTTAGGGTTAGGACCTGTATTATCGAATAACTTTGGAGTTCCTATGGTAATGCCAGGAATTTATTTTGATTGGAAAACTGGAGGTGACAAATTCAATGTGAATATTAATTTTCCAGAAGGTGTAGAAGCAGGTTACCAAATGACAACAAACTTTGCTTTGAAAAGCGTGGTAAATCTTAGTGGAATGGTTGCTGAAAGATCCAAAGAAGGCAAATCATTATTAGTAGGTTATCAGCAAGTTGTTGCTGGTTTACGTCCTGAAATAAAATTGAGTAATTCGCTAAAACTCCAATTAACAGGAGGAACGACTTTGGTACGATCTTTTTCTGAAAATGAAAGAAACTTAAAGAGTCTTTTTAGAAAGAAGGAAATTGCAGATCCTCGTTTTTCGACAACCTTTTATTCTGCGCTGAGTTTACGTTGGAACTTACCTTAATCACATAAAACAGCCTCAAAATTTATTGAGACTGTTTTTATTTACTAATTAATTTTTTATAAACAACTTGATTAAGTAACTCATCCTTTTTATTCCTAGAAATAGGAAGTTCATGTTTGCCAATATAAATTCGACCTCCAGAAATTATCTCTATATGTGTAACATTCACTAAGAAAGATTTATGTATTCGAAAAAAATGATTCATTGGTAAAGATTCTTCTAATACTTTCATGGTTTGGTGAATTAGAATAGATTTATCTTTGAAATGTAGTTTTACATAATTTTGCATACTTTCTACATACAGAATATCTACCCAAGAAATTTTGGTAAAAGTATCTCCTTGTCGTACATATAGAAAGGGATCATTGAGAATAGTTCCATGCTTTATTTTTTCGTTAAGTAAAAATATTTGATAAGCTTTATTAACAGCTTGATAGAATCGGTTGAATGCAATTGGTTGAATGCAATTGGTTTTAGTAAATAATCAACTACTTGCAATCGAAATCCTTCAAGAGCATATTCGGAATAAGCGGTAGTGAAAATACAAAGTGGTGGATTTTCGATTTGTTCCAAAAATTCGAGACCAGAAAGATAAGGCATATTAATATCCAAAAAAATTAGATCAATTGTGCTTTCTGTAACATATGTAGTTGCTTCTAGAGCTGTTGAACAAGTTTGTATAATTTCTATAAAATCAATTTGTTCCGCCATATCTTTGATATGCTGACGAGCCAAAGGTTCATCATCAATAATCAAGCATTTCATTTTTCTTGAAATTAGATGTGTTGTAGTCATGTTGAAGATAAATTAATAGTTAAATAGACTTTATATAATTGTCCATTTTCAGTAATATTTAATTGATAAGCTTCAGGATAAATTAAATTTAGTCGCTTTTTTACATTTTGTAATCCAATTCCACCTACACTTTTAGATTGAATAGGAATTTTAGCATACGTATTTTCGATACTCAAATGAATTTGATTGTTATTTTCGTTAAAGTTTATTTTGATAAATCCTTTATAATCGGGAACTCTACTTACATGTTTAAATGCATTTTCTATAAAAGGCACCAATAACAAAGGAGCAATCATCGCTTTTTTATTCATTATGGTGAATGAAGTGGAAACATCAATTTCATTGCCCCAGCGTAATTTTTCTACATCAATCAAATCCTTTAAATACTGAATTTCATTCTCTAACACGACTTCGTTTTTGTTGCATTCATAAAGTTGATAACGTAAAATATCCGAGAATTTAAGTAGTAAGAATGAAGCTAGTTCGGTATCCTTTTTCAATAAAATATGAATATGATTCAATATGTTAAACATCACATGAGGATTAACATGATCTTGTAATAATTTGAGTTGATTTTCTAAATGATCTTGTTGAAGTAAAATATGATCACGCTCAATTTTTCCATGTTCTTGATAAAAACGAATTCCACAAGCAGTACCAATTATTAATAAAGATGCAGGTGTCGTACTTCATGACTTCGTAGACTTTAAATATAATTATTTTAGTTTTAATTTTAGTATTTCATAAGGAGTTTTTCCTTTAAAAGATCCATGTGGTCTATTGAAATTATAAAAATTTTCCCATTGT
>Ga0207767_1000351_pt1 | contig 35110 bp, 31 predicted proteins | sample HigsolmetaGSP17D_FD_184845 | JGI IMG/M metagenome (GOLD analysis project Ga0207767, IMG submission 184845) | High solid enriched microbial communities from the Joint BioEnergy Institute, USA - SP1-7-D (SPAdes) | ecosystem: Engineered > Bioreactor > SSF (Solid state fermentation) > Aerobic >... | reverse complement strand
GGGGGGGGGGGGGAAGGGAGATGATGTCGTAAGATTTCCGCGAGTCTATTGACGTTGGCGATGCTTCTGTTGCAAACCATCGTAGTATCAGTTTTAAGAATCGAAGCCATAATCACCCGAATTTTTCTCCTTTTTTGTTCTTTGTTCTCTCTCTTTTTTGCCTGCTTTGAGCGTAGGCAGTAGACACGGGCGGAAGCACAATGATAAAAGCGCTCACTATGATAATCTAAGATCATTTCTGGCACTTGCTCTGTAGAGCGCCTATATCTGGAATAGGAGGCAGCTAAAAGTACCTAGGCAAACCATTGTCAGCTAGCCACCTTGATAGCTGGCCGTCGAAGAGCACGAACTCAAAATGTTCCTGCGTTGCGGGCAGTTAAGGGCCGAGCTTCTTGGGGTCTTCGGGTCCAATTGGGTTCATTTCTGCACTAACTGTTCAGGGCTAATTTGCTACCGCCCGGCCCCGAGGCACGCGCGCTGTCTGTCCCACTGGTGACGCGCTGCGACGCGGTGGAAGAGCTGCCCGGTCGAGCTCTCCGAGGCGACCAAAGCAAAGTCGTTGGCGAGAACAGTCTAGCTCGGCCTGTGTCTGGTATTGATGATTTGAATTTGCGATGGCGCCTATGAAACGCTCGAGAGCGTCTTTGGACGCTTCAGGCAGTGATGATGAAGATATGTTGACGCGTAACACCCCGATTGACTCAGTTTGTCCCCTCAACTTGATAATATGAGGCCTGCGAGCTGACCAACTTGGCCAGAGAAAGCGACCCCGCACCTCAAGCGCTCCTATATCCTCGGACGAATCTGAAGCAGGTGATGACGACTGGGTGGAACAGACACAACGGTATATTGATGCCGCGCTCGATGATGAGGATGAGCTTGAACTACGCGCGACGCAGATCATCCAAGAGAAATATTCATTTGCGAGCGACGAGCCCAATGTACCTGCTGACCACGGGATTATTGAGCGGGTTGAGTGTTATAATTTCATGTGCCACGAACATTTCTACATTGAGCTAGGACCACTTATTAATTTCATCGTTGGAAAGAATGGCAGCGGAAAGAGCGCGATTCTCACAGCGATAACGCTGTGTTTGGGAGGCAAGGCATCTGCTACTAATCGAGGCCAAAGCCTCAAGAATTTTATAAAGGAGGGCAAGGAGTGAGTTTGTTATTTCTGACCGGGAGTTCTGCATTTTGACGAATTTCGCCCACAGATCTGCTACCATTATCGTCCGAATCAAGAACCAAGGCGACGGTGCCTATATGCCTGATGAGTATGGAAAGTCTATCATTGTGGAACGCCATTTCTCCAGGAATGGTACAAGTGGATTCAAGCTTAAAAGCGAAAACGGGCGAATCATATCTACAAAGAAGGCCGAACTGGATGCGATAACGGACTTCTTCTCCTTACAGATAGATAATCCGATGAATGTACTATCTCAGGATATGGCCCGACAATTCCTCAGCACTTCTAGCCCTGCGGAGAAGTACAAATTCTTCGTAAAAGGAGTGCAACTGGAGCAACTTGACCACGACTATCGCCTCATCGAAGAGTCAATTGACCAGATCGAAGCCAAGCTCGCAAGCCGCCGGGAAGATCTGAAGATTCTGGAAAATCGCAAAGACAGGGCGAAACGGAGATTGGAAATGTCTGATCAGCATCAATCTCTCAGGGATAGGATCAGAGGTCTCCGAAGCCAGATGGCCTGGGCGCAAGTCGAGGAACAGGAGAGGGTTAGAGGGAGCTGCCGAATCCCATCTTCGAACCGCTTATGCTAACGAGGGCCAGATCCGCGATTCTTTCAACGAGGAGCTTGTCAAGGCAAACGAAAGGATAGCTGCAGCCGAATCCGATGTGGCCAGATTTGATGTCATCTTCCAGGAGGCCGAGAGAGAATCTGAGCTCGCTTCCCAAGTTGTGAGGCGAGCAGAGGCCGATCTCGATAGAGAACGGGAAGAGAGAAAGGACCTAAAGGCTCGATTCGATGAGGAAATGAGTGAACGGCATGATTTGCAAGTTCGTTGCTGCTTTTCACGAGTCCTGTATCTCCACCTAACATGTTTTGCAGGCTCAACAACGCGCAATACGCGAATATCTAAAGGCGGCAGAATTACGGATCAAGGAAACACAGGAGAAGATTGCCGAGGAAACTCGACGTCTTGCGGAGCTCAGTGGCGGAAGCTACGCCCGGAGACAGGAGGAACTTGAGCAAAAGAGGGCCGAAGCTGCTGAAGCCAGACGACGCTACGAGGAACACCAGAAAGATGCCAATCGCCTACGTGATGATGTCCGAAGAGCCGAAGAAGAGGTGAGATCCAGGACCGCGCCTATTGCCAAGCAGAGATCCGATATCGAGCAAGCAGAAAACCTTCTGCGGAACTTGACAAGGGACCGTGGGGCACAAGATACAGCATTCCACGAGAGGATGCCGGTTCTTCTGAGAGCGATTCAGCAAGAAGGATCCTTTAGCAAGCGTCCTGTTGGTCCTATAGGCCATCATGTGAAGTTGCTGAAGCCAGAGTGGTCCTCAATCCTAGAGAATTCGTTTGGCACGACGCTGAACGGCTTCGTTGTTACCTCCAAACGCGATATGAATATCCTGTCTAATATCATGCAGAGAGTCAACTGGTGCATATTTATTTCCTCTCCCTTTTTAACTATGAGTCTCTAACGGAAATGTCAGTGTCTGTCCCATATTCATTGGCAGCGAGGGCCACATCGACACCTCGCAGTACGAACCAGACTCTCGGTTTGACACGGCGTTGAGAGTCTTGGAAGTATGTCGAACGCGAGACTATTGGCCTCTTAGCACTTCAGACTAACTTTGGGTGCAGATCGACAACGAACTGGTCCGCAGGCATCTGATTATTAATCACGGTATAGAACAAATGTTGCTTATTGAGAAGCTGGAGGAGGCTTCTTCCGTGCTTTTCGATGGCCAGCGCCCGAAGAACGTGAAGCGATGCTATTGTATAGATCAAGCAGACAGACGGCGAGGGATTCATCTCTCCTATAGTCGAACAGGAGAGCCAAGCCAGGCCCCTGTTCCAGCCTATACTGGAAGGCCGCGAATGAGAACCGATATAGATTCACAGATCAGGTTTGTCGCCTTTGATTTCTCCAGTCAGTCATGCAGGCCATTAATTTGGAGCTGGTAGGATACAACGTGAAGCACTTGATGGCCTCAAGCGTACATTGAATGATCTTGAACAGCGACTTCGTGCCGCCCGGTCTTACCTGGAAAGTTGCAAACAAGCTCTAGTTAGACATGGAAACCGCGAAAAAGAGCTGCAAATCGCCGTACAAAGGCTAGACGACCAGGTAGAAGAGCTTAGGGACGCCCTCGAAAAGGAGAATGTGGAAGACGGGCGTCTCGACGTACTTAAAGCTACTCTTGAAGAGGCTGAAGAAGAGAAGCGCCTAAATGAAGGTTCCTATGCCGACAGTGTCAATGCTATGGATTCCATCATGGAGAAACTGAAAAGTACTAAGCGAGAAATGGCTGCCAAAGACAGTCAAATCGCTGCCTTGGAAGAGCAGGTTCGCGTTGCTCGGAGTGAAGAGGCGAAGGTTGTTGAGAAGCGCAGAAAGGCGCTGAGCGATAAGAATACAGCCGCTGGACGGGTCGATGACGCAAAGCAGGAAATAGAAAGAATTCAACTTAAACTGGAGCAGATGACTGCCCGAATTCTTGACTATAAAGAAAAAGCTAGTATGGTGTCACCACGAGTTCCCGTCCCCGAAGGTGAAACTCCAAGCAGCCTCGATAAAAAGCTTGACAGGCTCTACAGAGACCTTCAACGTTTCGACGAACAGTGAGTCATCTATGATCGTAATTCTGTGGCTTATGCTGACGTAGGTCAGGATGGGAGCTTCCAGAGAGGAAATCGCTGCAGAGGCAATGAACGCAAATAACGCATATGAACGAGCCAGGCGACAAATCACAGAGCTTGAAACACTTTCACAGGTACAAAACAATAATTCTCCCAGCCCTAAGAGATTCATTTTTCGCTGAAAATAGCCCCCAGATTTTTAAAGATACTCTCCGAAATCGAAGAGCTCGGTGGAGGTTATTTAGAGCTCATATTTCATCACGTGCCAAGGCACAGTTTACGTATCTCCTGAGCGAACGAAGTTTTCGCGGTCGTCTCTTGGCAGACCATGAAGGCAAGCTTTTGGATCTGCAGGTGCGAAATCTCAACACAGAGTTTGTAGATGTTGCAGTCCTAACGGCTTTCTGCAGGTTGAACCTGATATAACGAAGGACAGCACGGGACGAGGGGCCAGGACTCTTTCTGGCGGGGAGAAGTCGTTCTCTCAGGTCTGCTTGTTGCTGTCTCTGTGGGAGGCTATGGGATCACCTATTCGCTGCCTCGATGAATTGTATGTGTGGGACAACAGTCGATGATATATAGTATTATTTACTGGTTCTCCTGCAGTGATGTGTACATGGACTCGGTAAATCGGAAGATGGCCATCGATATGCTTGTATGTTCTTATGCTTTTCCTTCCTATGCCTCACATTGCTAACACTGAACACCATCAGATGCTTGCGGCCAGAAGATCCATCGGGCGACAGTTTATCCTCATCACTCCCGGGTCAAGGGCGGAGATCAGTCTAGCACCCGACGTACGAGTGAAGGAGTAAGTCCACCGTCTATCGATGAGCAGCTATGAACGGACAGGCCACGTGTGCTAATGGATGTCAACTTGTAGGCTCGCGGAACCGGAGCGTGGCCAGAGCACTCTGTCATTCCGACATTGATATGGCGGGATATCTAGTCTACAAGGGGAATTAGTGTAAGATATACCTGTAAAGATACGGTTGCTGAAATCCGACCATCCTCATCCCCGAAGTTGGAGTGCATATGTAATCTGTGGCGTCTCTAGGCTCCGACAAAGGGATAGTACTATGGGCATCTATCTGTTGTTTAAAGATTGGAAGGGTATGGGGAAAGAATCTCTGATGGCGGAACTAAAAGGCTCTGCATTTGGCAAACCAGCATTATACTAGCACCTCCATTAATCTGCCTTTTGAGGTTGCCACGGTGGCACAGGATGAGTATTACATATTATCCCAAGGTTGAGCAGCTGTTGGCTCAACTTGGATGGTCAGGTGCCCACTGGACTTCGGCGGCAACGCACTGGCCCCAAAGCGGCAAGGTCGCTGACCGAGGGTCCACAGGTCCAGTTCGACATTCAATCCTGCCCGACTTCTCCATTCACCATCCACACCACTTCCACTCTCTGGAGCCTTTTTTTGCCGAAAAGAACACCAAGACTCTCTCCCTACATCCACGACTTTCACCTTAAGAACAACTTCTCTTTGTCAACTCTCTAAACTCCTTACCTCCTTGAGGCTTTTTCTACCTTCTAAGACCCATCTGAATCGTCGATCAGACTGCCTCTTAGCTAAAGTCCCCTCCCTCTGATCTTAATCGCACTGCGAGGTCGACCAGGGTTTTCCTTTGTACCCTGTCCAATACATTTCATCTCTCTCAGGTATATGCCGGACCTTTTATCCTAGAAGAAAGACAGCATTCTTGACCTCTCAATCTATGTATGCTACTTTCACAACCTTTGTCTAGAGATGGAACCACAGCCCCAGACCATTTTTCGCTCTTTCCGTGTGAGGTGACGGGCAGGCAGCTAACCTTCTCCAGCCAAGGCAACTGTCCTTAAGAAGCGACCAACCAATTGACACCATCATATAAGTTGTCGTCAAACCTTTCGTGCGACCTGTCTCCTTAAGACAGTCACCTCTTGCCTTTTCTTGAAACCTGTATCTCAACCGACCAGCGTGACGACCCTCACAAGCCCAACGTCTCAACTCGATACCTTGACTCATCTCCGCAACCCTCTACCGTCTTTGTCGCCATGGCTGATGCACTTGCCGCGCAACTCAGCAATACAAAATTAGAGTGTGTTTCTCTTCGCCCTACAGGTATCGTTGAAAGGAAAGAAAGCTCACACAAGTCATGTACCAGGGGAACGAGTACAGACACTAAATGGAAAGAACAGCTGAATGTTCCACCAAAGGATACCAGACCACAGACCGAGGTACGTCTGCTGTTCCCGGCTGTAGGGTCTTGCCAAACTGACTGTGTTGCAGGATGTCACCGCTACGAAGGGTCTTGAGTTTGAAGACTTTTACATCAAACGGGAGTTAATGATGGGAATATTTGAAGCGGGTTTTGAGAAGCCATCCCCTATCCAAGAAGAGACGATACCAGTTGCCCTCACAGGCAGAGATATTCTGGCACGAGCGAAGAATGGCACGGGCAAGACTGCGGCCTTTGTTATCCCTACGCTTGAACGCATAAACCCGAAGAGTACGAAGACACAGGCACTAATCCTAGTGCCCACACGAGAACTTGCACTTCAGACCTCGCAAGTGTGTAAAACGCTTGGGAAGCACCTGGGTATCAATGTCATGGTCACTACGGGAGGTACAGGGTTGCTCGACGACATCATTCGTTTGAATGATCCAGTACACATAATCGTTGGCACACCCGGGAGAGTTCTCGACCTCGCCAGCAAAGGCGTGGCAGATCTCTCAGAATGTTCCACGTTCGTCATGGATGAGGCCGACAAACTCCTATCTCCCGAGTTCACGCCCGTCATTGAGCAACTGCTCTCATTCCATCCTAAAGACCGTCAAGTTATGCTCTTTAGCGCCACGTTTCCATTGATTGTGAAATCTTTCAAGGTACGTATCTCTCGGGCATTTGTTTCTGTGCTCAGCGGTTAACGAGTTGTTCAGGACAAACACATGCGTAACCCCTATGAGATCAACCTTATGGACGAACTTACCTTGCGAGGGATCACGCAATACTACGCCTTCGTCGAGGAAAAGCAAAAGGTCCACTGCCTTAACACCCTCTTCTCGAAACTTCAGATCAATCAGTCCATCATTTTCTGCAATTCTACGAACCGTGTTGAGCTTCTAGCGAAGAAAATCACCGAACTAGGCTATTCCTGCTTCTATTCGCATGCACGGATGCTCCAGCATAACCGCAACCGCGTTTTTCACGATTTCAGAAACGGCGTCTGCAGGAATCTTGTCTGCTCCGATTTACTGACACGAGGTATCGACATTCAAGCGGTGAATGTTGTTATCAATTTCGATTTCCCGAAGAACGCCGAGACTTATCTCCACAGAATCGGCCGATCTGGTCGCTTTGGACACCTGGGATTGGCGATCAATCTCATAAGCTGGGATGACCGCTTTAACCTGTACAAGATTGAACAGGAACTGGGTACCGAAATACAGCCCATTCCTCAGACTATTGACAAGAAGCTTTACGTGTATGACTCGCCGGAGACAATCCCTCGCCCCATTTCCAGCGCTCCACAGCCCCGTCAGACTTCAGCTGCGACCCAGAACGCAAGTAACGGAGAGAACCAGCAACGTCGCCACGGCAACCATACGAACGGTGGGCATTACAACTCAAACAGAGGTCGAGGATCTTACCGTGGGGGTCGCGGTCAGGGTCAGCGCCGTGGCGGACAAGAAGACAGGAATAAGTCAATCGGAGCGCCTGCACAGGCAAGCGGAAAACCGCAGCCCACGCCAGCATCCTAATCCGGCAGCCGCCCCTCGTCATTGATTCGATCCTCTGCTGACTTCATATTGGCTGATGCAACCTCTGTCTCATGTCTTTTCGCGTTTATTTCGTCTCCAACATTTCCTTGGATTGTTCTCATACAATTGAAGTGGGCGCTTTTCCCCCTTGAAGATTCTTATCGTCGATCTCCAGCTTTATTGTCTAACACGACTGTAAAGCCCTGTTGATCATGATGCCATGGTAATGTCTCCACCTATGTATCATAATTTTTTTCTCTTTAGTTTCATTTCTCTGAGTCTGCAAGTCCGGTTCAGTCGTGAGATCACATGGGGGTCATCGGCTGTTACGTGTCCGGTGCTGATTGCTCTTCTCAACTTGCTTCGGAAAGTGTGCACATATGTCAGCTGTTATTGATCCTTCATGGGAAAGTGAAGGGTGGAAGATGGCGTTTTGGTTTTATGGACAGTGGGTTTTTTCGGCGTTTGCTAAGGTGGGCCATGCGCATACTTCATATTGAGTTCTCGACTTTCCTTGTTGTTTTTGTTTCTGCTGGGGGACAGCTGGGATTAAATCTAGATCCCACTGGTGTCGTCTTTGGGCAGTGTTTGGAGGAAGATCGCTGTCGGTATTCCGTCCTGACTGTTTCATTTGCCTCAACCAGCCATTTTACCCCTTTAGCATAGTTTACCATTTTGTTGTTTGTTCGATACTGCGACCAGGGAACCCGTCCTGGATTCATGACAACATGGCTCCGCTGGATCCTATGTTGTTCACCCATGGATACGCGATCCCTGCCTGGGTTCCAGGCTTGTGTCTGCCTGCCGAGGGAGGGCAGCTACTCTTATTCTCCTCGAAAGACAATGTCTGTCAATTTCGTGAAAGCTGTTGGCGTTGACTCTTTTGGAGTCCATACGAAAGCCTAGACAGAAACGGAAAGCTTGCAAGAAACTTTAAGTTGGACAGAACCCTGTGAGAAGGAAGGACAATTCAAGGGACAAAGAAGGAATAAAGGAAAGAAAAAAAAATATAAGTAGGAGGAGCGCTAGATGCGGGCAGCTTGACAAGCTACATGCGAACTTTTATACGGTACTGTGTAGCATCTAGTGAAATGATAAGAGTTCCCTCTGAAACTGCGGGTATGCTTTCCAGTGTAAGCTTCATAACTTGCCTCACTAGCTTCAGTCTTTCTATCCCCTTGCTGCCCAAATTGAGACCCCTCGTCGATTAAATCATTCAACCGTTAGTGTACTGTAACAGTTTACTTAAGGTATAGTTAGGGAGGTCCCTAAATCTTCAAGTTACCTAAGTTTTAACATTTCCCTTAAGATTAGTAGCTCTCCTAGGTGACCATACTAAAGAATAACTGAAAATCACCACTCAATGTCGCTCACAGAGCCTCACTGCTCCAAAAAAAATGGGTATCGAATTTGGGCAGCAAGGGGATAGCAGAGACTCTGGCGAGATGGAATCACGTCGAAAGCAATGTCTTGCCATTAGTATTGTACGAATATACTTGGCATTAGGGCTCATCATTTCTCCTCGGTGAGGTTGCGTAGGTGGTCGTTGTTGGCTCCCGTACAAATTTGGCAAGCATCTCGCCGATGGTCGGCCATTGCGAGATTCGGTATTCTGAATCTCGATTGGAAGGACGACACTCTACTTGTCAGAGGCGTCCATGTTCCTGGCGCAATGGCGACCACAGAGAAAGATCAGAGGCCAAAGGTTTGTTTTCGCAATTGCCCATTTTGATTTCCCGCTTCTCACTGAATCTCTTCTAGCCTAGCAGTCTACGATCGATTATTGCCGGCTCTACAGCTGGAGCAGTCGAGATAGGTATGAGCCATTCAAAAGCATTGAGTCCTCAGGCGCACAGTAGTCTTGCTTATTTGCTAACCACTGCCGTAGCCATTACTTACCCTGCTGAATGTGTGAAAATTCCATGCTCCCCGAGTGATCTTCGGCACTGACCATAATACACCAGTCGCAAAGACACGATCACAGCTCAATCGTAGATTACCGGATGGGAAGAAACTCCCCTGGCCGCCGTTTGGGAAACAGTGGTACGCAGGGTGCACTACATTAATTGTTGGGAATTCTCTGAAAGCAGGGATACGTGAGTACGGTCGCTTCCTTTGGGCCATAGCCGTATATATATTATATATGTCCCAGTGTGATTTCGGCATTGAATTGCTGACATTATAACTTCATATTAGGCTTTGTGGCTTTTGATACATTCAAATCACTGCTTCAGGATGAGAATGGCAAGATATCTGGTCCGCGGACAGTGATCGCCGGCTTTGGCGCAGGTTTCACTGAATCCCTTCTGGCAGTCACACCGTTTGAGAGTATTAAAACACAGCTGTTCGTCGCTCCTGCCTTCCAATTGACCGCAACTCGACGCTAGTATAATATCCAAATTTCTCGATGAATACCTTTTCTGACCTGATCTTTTCCCTGGCTCTAGGATCGACGACCGGAAGTCTGCAAAGCCCCGGATGCGTGGCTTTCTACACGGCAGCAAAATAATCGCCCAGGAACGGGGGATTCGGGGATTCTTCCAAGGCTTTGTGCCAACGACAGCAAGACAGGCAGCCAACTCTGCAACGAGATTTTCGAGCTATACCACGTTGAAGCAGTTTGCAGAAAGCTATGTTGCACCTGGCGAAAAGCTTGGAACGCTGAGTACTTTCGCTATTGGAGGCATGGCTGGCCTAATTACCGTGTAGGTGGATGTCTCAAATGTTCATGCATAATATCGTATACGCATGCAGAGGTGGCTGATGTCTGAAATATCTAGCTATGTCACGCAACCGCTTGATACGGTGAAGACTAGGTGAGGCATTGATGTCTGAAAGCCTTCAAATTCTTAGTATGGCTAATATGGGGAAAAGAATGCAATCAATTGATGCAAGAAAGAACTACAAGAATAGTTTTGTTTGTGCGGCGAAGATCTTCAAGGATGAAGGCCTTCTTACCTTTTGGTCCGGTGCCGTTCCACGTCTGGCAAGGCTGATTCTAAGTGGAGGCATTGTGTTCACCATGTATGTGTTCCAGATGACTTCGTCATTGAATGATTGTATAGCTGATCCATTGACAGGTACGAGAAAACTATGGAAGCGTTGGATATCCTGGATCCGCAGAGGAAGTACATATGACAGGCGATATCGGCTGAGATTGTACTAGGATGGACTGCATAGATTCCATCCTCCGCTTCCCAAAAGGCTTATAAAATTTAAGGAAAGCTAGTATCCACCAGTACAAATATAAGATCTTCGACGTCTGCAAAAGGATATCGTCTATAGTACAAACCGAGGCAACAGGCTCGCTGCCTGGGAAAAAAAAGATGAAAAAAAAGATGAATCAAGTATTCTTCTTACTGTCCTTGGCGTTACTTCTGGATGCCTCTTTCGCCGCTTCCTCTGCGACCATGGCTTCTACTTCACGGTCGACGAGCCAACTGCGGACACTATCCATGACTGCTTCGAGACCCTCGCCGCCGTCGAGGACGCTTCCCAGGTTATGTATTGTGATACCACTTCGGTGATCGGTGCATCGGCTTTGGCCCCAATTGTAAGTGCGGACCTTGTCACCACGCCCCATCTTGGCCACCCCCCCCATAATTCCTCTTCTAAGCTTCACTAGTTCTTCTTCTCGAGCTTCTCTCCTCGCCTCTGCCAATTTTGCCCGCAAAAGTTGCCATGCTCTTTTGCGATTTGTATGCTGCGAACGTGAATCTTGCATAGAAACAACGATCCCAGTGGGGATATGAGTCAATCGGATGGCTGATTCAGTTTTGTTTACATGTTGTCCACCAGCGCCGCTGGCTCGCATCTTCTCAGTGCGGACTTCCTGGGGATCAACGTAGTAATCACTATTTGGATCATCGAAATTCAGTGGACTGTCCTCGCCACCTCCAGGCTCGGGAAAACTGGGGAGGACCATGACACTGACGGCACTGGTGTGCGTACGGCCTTTCGTTTCTGTGGCAGGGACTCTTTGCACCCTATGTACGCCAGATTCGGTCCTAAGAATGTCGTAACTGCCTTCGGTCTCCACCTCCATAATCGCCTCGGTGAGGCGCTCCTCCACGGTTCCAGGTTCCATGTCTTGTTTCAGGATGCTGGTGCGAAGCCCCCGCCGGGAGCAAAAAGCAGTGTACATTCTGAGGAGTTCAAAGGCAAAGAGCCCCGCCTCATCACCGCCAGCACCGGGCCTGATTTCAATCAGACACGGAAGGTCCGCAAACGGGTGGCGTGGAATAAGGGATTGCTTTAATTTATCCGAGATTGCCAGTAACTTGGCCGTGTTGCTCTCTAGATCTTCAATGGCAAGAGATCGTAGTTCAGAATCAGTGTCAGGGTCGTGAATTAGCGATTTGAGTTCCGATATGGACTATGAAAACCAGAAAACTCGCGTAAGTTAATGAAAATAAGCCTATTCCAAAGGAGACGACGCACCTCGTTTGCATTATCCCACTCTTTCAAGGCGTTGGCGACCGGAGCGAGCTCGCCGACTCGTTTCGCAACCTTCGCATCAAATGATTCCGCCAGACTGGCGGAGAGGGTAGCGTGCTCCGTGGCCAGAGATCGGGCCCGGTTGAGCAGCGCGGCTGAGAGACCGACATCTGAAGCTGAATGTACCGTCAGTTTTGGGCGCTGTGAAAGTGTTGGATCGGACGGTACCTGTAGAGTAAGACTGGCGTCGCAGAAGCGGTCGCTGTTTCAATGCAAGCCTAAACGACCGCGAAAGGCATCTGGAGCATATCCAGGGGGTGTTGAACATGCTTAATGCTGGAAAGAAGGGGCAACGGCCCATGAACGAATAGACAGCAGCGCTACAGAGATAAGAGGTACACGGCGTAAGGTTCGAACGAGGCGACGGAAGCCCGGACACTCCTCCGAGTCTGGAAAGTAGGGCTTAGGGCTGCTCGTCAGGTGACTCCAGAGGGTACCGTACCGTACGGTACGAGACGCCGGGATGGGCGTAAAGGCCAGCTTGGAGGCGCGCAGGGGCGACGGCGACGGTGACCTCAAGCGACCTTCAGCGGCGCATGCGACAACCCAGCCATTCCCTGCTTGACAGCGACAGGAATAATGTGAACGGTGGCCAGTCCGAGGGCCCTCCCTGTTTTACTTCATTCCCCGTCGAGCCTGGATCTTCTCTCAACAAGCTTCTCTGAGCTGGCCGGGTCTACTACATCTCCCGTCCTTCAAAGCCTGCCTACATAGTTTATGTACCTTTGAAGACTGATAACCTGCCGTTCTGCCGTTGCGCGCCCCTGTTATTGATTGTCCGTTTTAACATGATCGTCCCGCTACAATCCCTTGTCATTATCCTGGCCTGCCTCTCAACCGGCCATGGCTTGCAGGCTCCAGACATCGCCGCGGACACGCCGTTGTCGTCCTTGATATCCTCCGCAAAGGCTCACCTCGCAAATGGCTCCCCTCGCGATGCTCTCACTTATTTCGATGCTGCCATCGCGCGCGATCCCTCGAATTACCTCACAATCTTCCAGCGTGGGGCGGCTTACCTTTCTTTGGGGAAGAATACCCAGGCGATGGAGGACTTCGACCGTGTTCTGAAGCTCAAACCTGACTTCGAGGGTGCCCTAGTACAACGGGCCCGGATCAAGATCAAATCCGCAGACTGGGATGGTGCAAAGAAGGATCTCGACAGTGCTGGCAAGAAAAACTCAGCGGAGTATAAAGAACTAGAGGAAGCGCAGTCCGCTGCGCATCTGGCAGAGGAGGCGGAGAAACGAGGCGCCTGGGAGGCCTGTGTGACACAGGCTGGTGTGGCCATTATGAAGGCGAGCACAGCTCTGAATCTACGGCAGATGCGGGCACGGTGTCGCTTCGAGAAGGGCGAGATTGAAGAAGGCATCAGCGACCTCGCCCACGTCCTACACATCTCGCCGGGCCTGGTAGAACCGCATCTGCAGATGTCGTCGATGCTGTTTTACGCACTGGGAGATACCGATCGTGGTGTCGCTCAAATCCGGAAGTGCCTACACTCTGACCCGGACTCCAAGGCCTGTAGCCGCCTCTTTCGCAGAGAAAAGCAACTTGTGAAGCGGCTGGAGAAACTCCATGACTTCATCGAGAAACGAAAGTTCAACAACGCTGTGAACTTGATGGTCGGGACAAAGGAAGACGGCGGGCTGATCGACGATATCAAAGAAGATGTCAAAGAGGCCAGAGAAGCCGGCCATATCCATCCTGCAGCTCCTAATAACCTGTACAAATTTCTGATTGAGAGCACTTGTGAAGCTTACAGAGAGGTTTGTAACTTCAAATTCCCATTTCGTCTTCACCTTGCTAATTACAGCTTTTGTACAGTTGCACATGCCTAAGAAGGCGAAACCTTATTGCTTCGAATCCCTAGCCCTTAACCCGCAATCCCTTCACGGTCTTCTATTTAAGGCCCAGGCCGCGATCGACGAGGACAGGTTTGAGGATGCTGTCAATGTGCTCAATACTGCCAAGGAATATCATTCCAATTCCAACGAAGTCCAGAACCTTTTGCAAAAAGCACAGGCCCTACTAAAGCGCTCTAAGAAGAAGGACTACTACAAGGTTTTGGGAGTGAGCCGTGACGCTGACGAGCGAACTATCAAGCGCGCGTACCGGCAACTTACTAAACAACACCATCCTGATAAAGCTATGGCTCATGGTGTGACCAAGGAGGAGGCAGAGAAGAAGATGGCAGCCATAAACGAAGCGTATGAAATTCTTTCCGATCCTGAGCTAAGGGCGCGTTACGACAGTGGTGATGATCCCAACGATCCTGAGTCTCAGAGAGGGGGTAATCCGTTCCAAGGCCACCCATTTTTCCAGGGAGGCGGCGGTCAGCAATTCTTTTACCAGCAAGGCGGTGGCCCACAGTTCAAATTCTCCGGTCAAGGCTTCAACTTCCCTGGTGGTTTTCCGTTCCGTTGAATCTCGTTCTCCTCCCCAGTTGAGCTCTTTTTGTTTTTCATAAAAACGATGTCGTTTCTTTCCTCCAGGTTTGTCAGATTTCTGATTTTGCCTATTCCTTATACACGTCCTATGTATCTAAGATTGGTGTTTTCGGGCGACGTTTGGGTATACTGGTTGCTCATGGTCCGTGTCTCTGGCATTGGAAAGGCGTTGCATTTTCGCTTGTTAGGAAAAAAAAAAAATAATTTGTTATTATTCTAAGATGGCCCTTTATGACCCCTTCGCTGATGGCTAGATGGTTTTGAATTCCGCTTCGAGATCTACCTAGGATATTCTCCTTCCTTGACGGTAGCCAAAAAAATCAGAATACCCTAGGTGGTTCTTATATATACTGTTAGAGGAGCCGTGAATACCGAATCGCTACTTGGGATCGGCGACGGGAGGGGGTATCAAAACTCCGTCGCTCCTATGCTACTGGAAGCCCTATTTGATATATCATTGTTCACAAGTGCTCAGTGGTCCTTCCGATCAGAAACTAATGCTTGATTTCTGCCCTCAAAGAGAGAAGAGTAGCAGTAAACTCCGAGTAACTCCTGCAAATACCCTACACCTCGCTTATCTTTTCGGTGGATCGGTCAGCGGCACATAGCTGACCGCAAAGACCTTCTCCTTGTGGATAGATCCATCCTTCCTCTTGTCCACGATCCAGATATATTGTCCTCCACCCAACCCGAGCGCGCTCAGAGCACCACCTCCGCCTTCGGATTGAACGGGAATGAACATCCGTCCCGGGGCGCGGAGCTGCTCGATCAGAGCAGGATGAAGTGTCTCAGCTGCCGCACCAACATGGATGGCATCATAAGGGGCTCCCTCCTTCCAGCCCTGCCGTCCGTCCCCAACGACGAACTTGACCTTGCCGGACTCCAGGAACTTGCGGCCGTCCGCAGACTTGGACATGTTGCTACGCGACATGTCAACCAGCTCTTGGATGTGGTCGATGCCGATGACATGGCCGTCAGCCTCGTTGGGCGGCGACGACGAGTCGGTGATTAGGTTCGCAAAGACATGCGTCAGGTAGCCGGAACCAGATCCGATATCCAGGACCCGGGCGCCCGGGTGGAGGAAATCAATGAGGTACTCGCAGGCATGACCGTGCATGTGCGGAGCAGAGATGGTCGCTCCGTAGCCAATGGCCTGGGGGGAGTCAGAGTACGGGCTCGAAGGCGCGTAATGAGCCCGATCGACCTTGAATATCAACCCTGTCAGCTTGCTGCCTATGCCATTTGCGGAGTAACGAAAATATATATATATATATATAGTAAAATTTCCTAACGACTGGGAGTTTTGGCGAAACCCATCAAATGCCCAAAGCTAGAGAACAAAAAGGATAATCAAGCAATGATCCCTGATAAAGTAGCTACAATGAGGACGGGATGAGGGAGCTGCTTACGCCAAGCATGGCCTTCTTTACTCGTTCATTCTTGATGAGGCCCGCATTGTACAAGTTCTCGATCAACTCGGTGTTACTCGAGCCGGAGCAGTACCACGCCATGGATATGGCCCTCCTTGCGATCCGATTCAAGGAGCGGTTGGTTCTGCCGGAGAGTATGTGATAGAGAAGCGAGTTGTTGCTGAGTGTTCCCAGCAGGTGAACCGGCATATAATTGCCAGTACAGCTGTGCAGGTGGAGACGAAATATAGTAGGCTGCGAGGAGACAGCCTGATGGCTATCAGGGAAGTTATCCTCGTCGCAAGCAGAGATGAGGGGTTGTTAGCTTATCCCTGAATGGCACAGCCGAGGGACTGCATGAAGACGGAGACGAACAGGAGCAGTCCTCAGAAAGCCGACGCGTGGTCTACGGTGGATCGAGAGGCGGAGAGCGAGATATATACGTAAAATCCATGTATATCATGCTCAGATCATGGGTGAAGCCCCGATGACGCCAGAGTAACATATGTACGTCTGTCACTACGTCTATCACGTGATGCGAGGTCTGGATATCCTGCACTGCAGTCTCTTGTTACACGATCCAAAGGCCGAGGTCTGACACGCCATTGCAAGTACCCTCGTTACGTTAAGATGGTGATTATCATTACTATACACGTGGACAAAAAAAACTATAGCATCGCCACCTCGTCCGCTTCCTCCTCCGCCGCCCCTCCTCCATCTTCATCTCCCCCAGACTCCCCGCCTTCGTTTTCGCTCTCGGGATGACCACCCCACTCGACATCATGGTCGATAGGATTGGTGAAGAACTCGTGCTCTAGCGCCTCCTTGGCGCTGAGTCGCTTGTGTGGGTCAAGCTCCATCAAGCCGGCCAGGAGACGTGTCGCCTGCTTCTCACTCTCCGTCAGCTCCTCCACGCAACTTGACCAGACCACCAGCTTCTCCCAGCTGTATCCCTTCTCCCCAATCGTGGGGATGTTCGTCTCAAATATCTGCCCATGCATCGCCGCAGCGGCCTTCATGCGGCGGGTGCCGAAGATGCTTGCCATCTCAATCAGGGCCTCAACATCGTCGGAGGAATTGAAGAATGGAAACCGCCGTCCGAGCAGGGTCAGCAGGATAACGCCTGCCGACCACATGTCGATCTTCGTAGTTTGAGACGTACACTTGAAGAGAACCTCCGGTGCACGGAACCCACGAGTGCCGGCTCGGTTGGCGCGCCGCGATGGCCTTGGATCGTTCTTGGGATACCCCACCGACAGCGTCGACGACGAATGGGTAGAGTAGTAGCTTCCAAGTATTCGAGCACGGCGCACGTGTGGTGGATTGACACAAAGACATGGCGGGGAGTACTCGGAACCCTCCCGCTAGAGGTCAGAAGTCAGCCGTCAACTGCCATGTCTCGCCGGGGAAGAACATTAAAAGCGTACCTCTGCCAGACCAAAATCAACCAGGACGCCCTCTCGACGTTCGGGATTATAGAGGAAATTCCTGAGAAGTCCATTGAGGTTAGGGTTAACGGAATAACGAAGCTCGCGAGGGAGTAACGCTTACGTAGGCTTGATGTCTCGATGGAGGATGTCGTGCTTATGTACTGACTGCAATGCTGTGAATAGCGAACGGAAGTAGTGCCGCATGTCAGCGACCATGAAGGTGCGATATTGAACACGGAAGTCGGTGTGAGGGAAGTAGGGCAGGACGGCGATGACCTGGTCCTGGTGTCGGAATGCGGTGATGAGGGGACACACGGATTTGCATCCCCGGAGGTCATGCAGCAGCTCCAGCTCGTTCTGAATCCTGAGGGGGCTGCTCGTCACGTAGATCTTCTTCAGCGCGACATATTTGGGTTTCCTGCGGTTTCCGGACCACGACCGGCCGCGGTCGTCACCCAGTCTCCGTCTTTTCGACGGAGGAGTCGCCCATTTATCATCTTCATTGTCTTGGTCAAAGTCCCAATAATCGTTCTGGTAGTGATCATAAAGCAGGTCTTCCGCCTTGTACACGGTTGAGAAAGTCCCTAGTGGAGATGCAGCGTTAGCAGAGGCTTCGTCGGGGGGAACCGCAAAGGCATATACCCTCTCCGATCCTGTTGATCAGGCGATACCGCTCCGAGATGCCGGGGAAGGTCTCCTCGAGCTTCCGCATGTCCTCCCTGACCGACTCGTCGACCTCCTCCGGGACCTCGTCTTCACGGTCGTTCTCTTCGGCATAGTTCGAGCAGGCGTCGGTGTCCGTGGTTGCGCCGTCGTCCGCGCCATGCTTGGGCCGCCCGGCGTGGTCCCCTCTGGGGGCAGTATCCCGGTGTATCTCGAATACATCTGTCGCAGCCATGCGTTGATTGGACATGGTACCCGTCAATTGGGGGTGCGTGAAGGCGCGGGGCCGGCACGCAGAGTCAGCCGCGAGGGCGCGGGGGGCAGAGGATCTGCTTGGGGCTATGATCAACCAGTGAATAAAATATATGACATGAACAATGGGCAGCGTCAAAGCATCGCAGGGGTGGAGAGACGGGCGAGGAGGGCGTGGCGCGCCGCCGTCGCGAGCAGAGCTGTCGGTCAGTGTGTCGCGATGATGTTATGTTTATCGCCGGGATCGACGGTGTCTGGCGGCGTGCCGAGAGCGCTCAGGGCGGCGGGCAGCGCTGCCCGATGGGGAATGGCGGTTCTGACACAGTACGGCCGCATGACGGTAACAGACCTGTAGGTAACAGGCCTGCAACAACAGACCCGTAACGGGCGGTATCGGGCGCGGCGCCGCCTGGAGCGCTCAAATGGGCAAAACACAAACAGCATCACCTCCAAACTTCTCCCCGCTCCGCCTTGATCTCCTCCGTCCACCGCACCGTCGCCCGCAATGGAGGACAGGATCCAGTTCGACCTCAACGAGTCCCTCAAGTACTACCTCAGCGACCCGGCGTCCGTCCCGACCCCCGAGGCCGATTCGGAGCTCCTGGACTGCGAGAATGACCCCGACCAGCTGTCGACCGCCCTGATCGATTCTGTGCTGAACCCCATCGTGGATGCGGTCGCTGAAAGCCCCGAAGGCCTGGCGAGGCCCGCCTTCTTTGACTCTCTCCAGTTTCTGCTCAAGTGCGCCTCATCCTCTCTCAGCCCCCCGCAAGACTGTTACCCTGGTGAGCCTGACTCTGAACGCTTGACTCACTCCAGATACTGCGCCGCGATTCCCTCCAAGACCCTCAGCAAGATCCTCGACCTGATCGTGTCGGGCCTGGCGGTCGAGGCAGATGTCATCCACAGCGACCTCGAGGCCGACGAGCAGGATGCCGTCCAGCACCACAAGCAGCTGCTGGAGATGTATGGCTTCCTGCTCCAGTGGGCTCTCTCGGGCGTCGAGATCAAGGCGGCAGAGAAGCCCGCCGACGCTGCCCCCGCGCCCGCACGCAGAGGCCCTGGCAAGTCGGCCAAGGCCAAGGCGACCGCAAAGGACGGCAACTGGGACTGGACGGCCCAGATCCAGATCTCCATGGAGACAATGTGTAAGGTGATGAAGCTCAAGCTGGGCAAGATCTTTATGACCACGTCAGATCGCGATGCCTTCGTGAACCTGTTCACCCGCTCGGTTTATCTCATCTTGGAGAGCGAGCAGCGAGTGAAGAATATGGCGATCCGGATGCATGCGTTCAAGGTCCTTTGCATTGCGGTTAAACATCACGGCCATGCATTCGGTATGTTCCGGAGATGTTTGCACTCCCGCCGGCCTCGCTAAGCTGATGTTATGCAGGAGCCCAAACGTCTATCGTACAGAGCTTGACTTACTTCGAGCATCTTTCGGAGCCCATGGCCGAATTCTTGCACATTCTCGCGGAGCAGTACGACTATCCGCAGCTCTCAGATGAGATCTTGAAGTATGCAACAACGCTACACGGGGGGAGGATGTGAGCTAATCTCGTGTCCAGGGAGCTTGCGAACAAGGAATTCAACTCAAACGACACAAGAGGTCCCAAATCTGTCTCGGCGTTCATAGTCAAACTCTCTGAGCTCGCCCCACGGCTCGTCATTAAGCAGATGACGCTGCTCGCGAAGCAACTCGATAGCGAGGTACGCCCCCAACACATGGTCCGACGACCTGGCCCGCCGCTGACGCATCATTAGTCTTACACTCTGCGCTGCGCTATTATCGAGGTCTGTGGGAATCTCATTTCAGATCTCAGTAAGCAGGAAGAGAGGAGCGACAACTACAACACGCAGATAAATGCGTTCTTTGACGTCCTTGAGGAGCGGTTCTTGGATGTCAATCCCTACTGTCGCTGCAGGACGATTCAGGTTTATATGAAGCTCTGCGAGTTGGAACAGAAGTTCCCGAAACGAAGACAGACTGCTGCAGAGTTGGCGGCGAGGAGTCTAGAGGACAAAAGCAGCCACGTCCGAAGGAATGCGATCAAGCTGCTGGCCAAGCTGGTCTCCACCCATCCATTCAGCGTGATGCATGGCGGTCAGCTCTCGCGCAAAGATTGGGCTGCGAGACTGGAAGCCGTTGAGGCCGAGCTGAATGCTTTGAAGCCCCCTCCAGAGACGCCCGGCCTGGGGGAAGGTGCCTCACATGTTGACAGCGAGCTCTTGGACGATGCGACGCAGATGCCGGACGAGTCGCCATCGAAGTCTCCGAGAATGACGGAAGAGCAGAAGGCTGCCGCGATGCAAAAGGCGGCAGAAGAGGCTGCCACGTCCGAATTGCTCGCACGACTTCAGCTGACGAGGAAGTATTATATTGAAGCGCTTCGCTTTATCGACGTCTTGCACTCAGCCTCGGGGATCGTTTTACAGCTGCTGTCATCCAAGAACAAGAGCGAAGTCATTGAGGCGATGGACTTCTTCGTGGTGATCGATGCATTCAAGGTCGAGACCGCGCGCACCGGAATCCGCCGCATGCTTCGACTCATCTGGACCAAGGGGAACAGCGACGAGGGGAAGGGTGTTCAGACACATCTCATCGACTGCTACAAGGGACTCTTCTTTGACGCGCCCGACTCGTTCAGTCCTAATGACGCCGCCAACTACATCGCTCGAAACATGATCAGTCTTACATTTGGCTCCACGCCGGCCGAGCTCACCTCGCTGGAACAGCTCCTCAGCATGATGATGGAAGCTGGTCATATCTCAGATGCCGTTATCGCAAAACTCTGGCAGGTGTACAGTGTACAGAAGAGAGAGATTTCAAGAACCCAACGCCGAGGTGCCATCATCGTTCTCGGCATGCTTGCCCTGGCAGACCCGGAGATTGTTGTCAAGGAAATCGAAGCAATGCTGCGAATCGGGCTAGGAACTCTGGGAAGGTCTGATCTCGTTCTCGCGAAATACACTTGCATTGCACTGCGGAGGATGGCCCCCGGACGGCAGGCAAAGTCCAAGGACGCAGGAGTCCCTAGGCTATCCAACGACCATCCTGTCTTGACCAAGCTTGCCGCGATGATCGAGATACCGTCGGATAGTAAAGAATGGTATGGCATGGCGGAGCAGGCAATCGGTGCGATTTACGCTCTCTCAAAGCATCCGGACGTTCTCTGCTCTGAGATTATTAGGCGTAAGACAAGGAGTGTTTTCCAGCCGCATATGCGACAACCTTCTCCGGGGAGCACGTCTGTGGCAGCAGATGAGCAGAGACCGGGCACAGCTTCGAGTGACGGTCAAAGTCTGAAACAAAAGACTACGTCCTGGCCACTGTCGCAGCTGCTTTTCATAGTTGGCCACATTGCGATCAAGCAGATCGTCCACCTTGAATTGTGCGAGCTCGATTTCAAGCGCCGCAAGGCGGAGCACGATAAGAACAAGTCTGCCAACGCAGGCCCGCAGAAGAAGGGCGAAACTGCCGGAGATGATGAGCTCGATCTTATCGGCGGTACGACCGAGGATGACTTTACGGAAGCGATGGCTCACATCCGTGAGCGCGAGCTCCTTTATGGAGAGAACTCCCTGCTGACAAACTTCGGGCCCCTGGTCACCGAGATCTGTGCAAATAGCAATGCCTATCCTGACCGTAATTTGCAGGCCGCCGCGACGCTGTGCATGGCCAAACTCATGTGCGTCTCCTCGGAGTATTGTGAAAAGAATCTCCCGCTCCTCATCACGATCATGGAGAAATCCGAGGATCCCATCGTGCGCAGCAACGCGGTCATTGCTCTCGGTGACATGGCAGTCTGCTTCAACCACCTCATTGATGAGAACACCGACTTCCTTTATCGTCGGCTCAACGATAGCGATGCCTCTGTCAAGCGAACCTGTCTAATGACCCTTACTTTCTTGATTCTGGCTGGCCAGGTCAAGGTCAAGGGACAGTTGGGCGAGATGGCGAAATGCCTGGAGGACGAAGACAAGAAGATCGCAGACTTGGCCCGCATGTTCTTTACGGAACTGGCGACCAAGGACAATGCTGTCTACAACCACTTCGTCGACATGTTCAGCCTTTTGAGCGCGGAAAAGAATCTTGACGAGGGAGCTTTGAGGCGCATCATCAAATTCCTGGCTAGCTTCATTGAAAAGGTACGTATCCTCGACGGCACCTTATTTTCGGTTCGATGGCTAATCCTACTTGGCCTACAGGACAAACATGCCAGGCAACTTGCCGATAAGCTTGCAGCTCGCCTTGCAAGATGCGAGACAGAAAGGCAGTGGAACGACGTTGCTTATGCCTTGTCCTTGCTATCGCACAAGAATGAAGAGATCACCAAGACCTTGAACGCAGGATTTAGGGTGGTCACAGCAGGCGCGTAGCCATACTCGGTCGAGAAAGGGAGGTCCTGGGAGCAAGTGACGACAGTCGCCCACGGAGTTACAGGCATCGGATTTCCTGGCTTTTGATCTCAGTTTTCTTCTTGGAAAGAACATTTGGTAGCGTGCTGGACGGGGATATGACATGACATGGTTATGACTGACCTGGGTTTTTATTATGGTTACTAGGTTTCTGTTACTGTTATTTACTTGGGTAGTATATTATGCCAGCATGATTTGCACATAGGCCGGTATGAATTGCTTTTCACGTTCCACGAGCGAGCTCAACAGGTTCAGACGAAGCATGTGACATGATAGCCCTGTGAAACTGGGGTTCGTATACCCGCTGCCATGTCTTGTTCAGGCAAGGATCACTCAACCCATGTTGTAGTCAGGTAAAGCAATCAACCAAGCAAAGGCGAGAAAGAGCCATGAGGTCCGCTGGGAGATATATATATATAGAGAGAGAAGGAAATGTGGCCCCTCAGAGCATCCTTTTTCTTTTTGTCTTGGATCGCATTGGACTGGATGAACGGCTGGGTAGACAGGACAAGTACCGATACTGATATCAGGCGCTTACGAGATGGCAGCAAGCAGCAATTTCGCGAAATGCTAGCTATTCAGTGGCTCTTTTTCTATTTTTGGAAAAGGAAGTGCGCCTCCCCCATGGATATATGGTATATAGGATCGAGGACCTGAATCATTTGATATTTATCTATTCTGTCGCAACTCCTCGACGTTTCCGTACACCACATACACATACATACATACATATATATATATATATATATACATTCAAGACCAGAAACGAAACGGGCAGAAGGAAAAGAAACTGCCTGGACTGGCCAGCTACAGGGAGGGGGGATCTATAGAAACCGTCCTTTCTTCTAATGGTTCGACGGTGGGTTTTTCAACAACAAAGAATGATAGTTGGAAAGAGGGGGAAAAGAATTAGAAATAAAAAAATAAAAAAAAAGACACAGACAGCAATTAACCAAGGTAGTCGATTCAAACCATGTTCTGCTCCGCACCACGCACCGCATACTGTACATTAAAACAGGTGGCAGCCGACTTATGCTGTGACCGCGGAAAAACCCCTGTATATCTAGATAGATAACCTAGTCGCAAAAGGAAGGGAAGAAGTGAAGACAAAAGCCTCGGAGGGAGAAGGTCTAAAGCTAGTAGGACCAAAAACGCCAATCTAGAGTTGGATGTCGATACAATCAATGGATCGCTCCGCGGTGTATAGATAGATATGTGCGAAAATGTGATGTGATGTGATGGGGCATCTCTAGCTACCAAGCAAACCCATCTCTATGCACCAGTCACCCGACTCTCTTCCAGTTTGAAGTTGCCCTCGTGCATCATCCGGAGGACATTCTTCCCTTCCTCGGTCAGCTCCGGCTTCCCCGGCGGTGTCACGACCCCGGTGAAGAAGCGCGGGACCCATTCCTCGTTCCTCTCCCTGCGAGCCGCGGCCTCTTCCCGTTGGCGCTCCTCAAGATCCTGCTTGAGCTTCGTCGCCTGGCTGTACCGCTTCTCCAGGATCGCGGCCGTCACCTCGGACCAGAACCGGCGCGACTCGTTCGGCAGCTGGTCCTCCTCGGGCGGCACGATCTTGCTCGCCGGGAAGAGAGGCGTGATGTCGATCAGCAGCTGCGGCTCCTTCGACCCGGCCAGCGTGTAGTATATCCGCTCCTGCCACGAGCCGCTGATCCGGGCGAGGATATCGCCATCCGGCACGTCGCTGATCTTGGTCCGGTTGTCGTTGTCCGGGTCGTAGCGGAAGATGACCCCTTCGACTCGGTTCTGGGCCCGACCAAGCCATCCTTCTTCCAGGTACTGCAGGATGACCTTGATGCGCGTCTTGGGGCAGATCACGTAGCACGTATCCACCATGGAGATGGAGAGGGAGCCCCTCAGCAGACCGCCGACGTAGGCGTGCGGGTGCGTGAGCTGGTACTCCTCGTCGCCCCAGTTCCGCAGGGTCACGAAGATGCCCAGGTTATGCTGGCCGGGACCGACGCGGATGCTCGTACCCGTGAACTTGGCGCTGATCTGGTCGAAGCCCCGGGCCGAGATGCCTCGTTCCGGACAGTCGACGTAGAAGGCGGACACCGGAGGGTGGTGGGAGGTCTGCTCGGTCAGGAAGGAGACCCGGACCCGGCCACCACCGTCTTTGCTGTCGCTGATCCCTGCAGCGGTGCCATTCGTTGCGCGGCCTCCGGAGGGGGAGGAGGAGGAGAGTATAATAGGGGGTGCAGTGTCTTCGGTCTCCCAGTTACACTGCGAAGAAGAAAAGAAAATCAAGAAGATCAGCCACTCAAAAGTCCGACGGGAGTTTTGTCCGAGCCTGATGCACCACCAACCCTAAAGAACTCTCCAAGAGTGGAATTGTAAGGTTTGCAGAGTTTGCCCTTGATATATTTCTGCCGCCCGTTCAGCAGATGCCGACTATAACAGGAAAAAAAAGAGGGTGCTACAAAGGCATACCAGATCCTTGGTGAACCAGAACCGCAACACCTCGAGCATGCGACCCAGCGGCTCATCCGACTTGCCGATGCTGTAGTGATGGTGTCAGAAGGGGAAGGGGTCCTGTGGAAGGCAATGGTACTCTGACCTGACAAAGGTCTCCGGTCTGTCGAGGTAGGTCCAGTACTCTGGGGATCTGGCGCGTCAGCTCCATGGATGCTCCAGCTGGTTGTACTCCGTCTTCGCCCGTTGAAACACACGCCGAACGACGCAGGCAGGAACTGACCTAGGTTCGGGATGGGCTCCAGAAGCTGTGCTGGCAGAGAGAAGCGGACGCTCGCGATGTCAGCGACCCCGATGAACCTGTCCGGCACAGCAGGCCATGTCAGCGGATGTTCCCAGATCGACATGTAACAGAAGGACCGGACGTACTTGCGGAGGATGGACAGGAAGGTCTTGATCTTGGACGAGTCGTCGGGGGCTTTCTCGGGGGCGCTGGAGGCGCCGACAGAGGCGGCCGAGCTGCTGCTGCTGCTGCTGCTGGACATGCTGGAGCTGGCCGCAGACGACGATAACGCGACGAAAGGAGGAGGAGGAGGAGGAGGAGGAGGAGCAGGCGGAGAGGACGGGGCGCCTCCAGGTCTAGGGCGACGGGCGCACGGTCTGCTGTCGCGTTCCCTGGGAGAAGTCTTACATCGGCCTGGCGGTGACGTTTGTCGCCTCGACGTCACGAAAGCCGCTTTATGCACAGTACAGCGAGACAGGTACCTCTACGGAATAACGAGCAGCAGGAAGACAGACAACGCAACAACAAAAATATCATTTATATCTCTATCGTGTCTGTACATCGCCGCTGTTCACGCTTTGCTCCTCAAAAGAACGAGTAACATGTCCGAGTCGCTCTCTGGGAACAGAGAGCTCTCGTCCAATCAGCACCCCACGCGGACGACCTCGTCTCCGCTCCGCCCGTCTACCACTTCTCTCAGCACGGCCCCGTATATCCGTATAGCCGCCAGAAAATGTATATAGCTCAACCCGCCTCGCCAAAGTCGTAGTGCCCCGTCTGGGCCGCGTGCTGCGTCGCGCCCTTCTCGCCGACGAACATGCCGCCGCAGGTGTTGCAGCGGATGCGGAAGCTGGCCGTGTCCGTGTAGTAGTGCTTGCCCTGCAGGATCCGGCAGAGCTCCAGCGCCTTCTCCAGCACCAGCGGGTCCGCCGCGTCGAAGACCTTGGTGTCGAACTCGGGCGGCGCATCCGCGTGCGTGTAGGGAGGGTCGGACGGCGACAGCGCGATCGTGTCGTAATGGATGCCCGAGTACACCAGGATGCACCGCATCGGCCGCCCCTCGTTGAAGCGGTCCACGCGCAGCGTCTGCACGTCGATGGAGCAGATCTCGATGTCGAAGTGCTTGCTGAGGATGCTGAGCTCGATGCCGCCGCCCCAGGCGTTCTCGCTCTGGATCCAGCGGCAGTAGTCGTCCGGCCGCTTGTCCAGCACCGCCGCCGAGTAGATGTCCGGGTTCTCCTGGATCGTCTGCGCAACGATCGCCCGCAGCTCCGTCATCGTGTCCATGCCCCCCATGACGGCGCTGCCCACGGCGCGGAAGAGGCACGAGTTGTCGTCGGGCATGATGCGCAGCACGAACGTGCCGCCATGCTCCGGCGACGGCACCTCCGGGGGGTCGTTCTCGACGTTGCCATGCTGCTGGCGCGACAGCGACAGGTGGCCCGGAGGCTGCTGAGGGTTCTCACGCTGGGCGACCGACGGTCGTGCGCTGCTGGGGGGCACCGGGGCGCCGTCTTTGCTGGTCACGATGAGCTGCTCTCCGTTGAGGTTGACCCCGATCTCCGTGAGCTTCTGCGTCGGTTCAAACTGGTCCAGCGGCAGCGGCTTGAGGTCCGGATAGCCATACTTGACGACGAACGCCGCGAGCCCGGTCTTCTCGCTGATCTGGCTCCGGAGCGTGTCGACCGTGGCTGCTTCGTCGAGCGTGATGGTGGACTGCCCCGCAGGTCCGCGGACTCGAATCCTCATTCTCTGCGGACAACGGTGGACCGGGGGTTCCCAGAGTTCTGCCGCTGCCAACACTGCAAGATGCCGGATCGAAGGGCTCAAACGAAGCTAGCCGGAGGGGATCGGACGAAAGCGGTCAGGCGTCGACAGGGGACAACCAGGGGGGGGGGTTCTTCTCCGGAGGAGTCTATATAGGATAAGAGACACAGGAGACCCTGTTCCAGACCGGGCCAGGCGTGAAGCACAGCACAGGAGCCGGGAGGGCGAGGATGCGCTGTGCCATGACGAGCGGCGGCGCTGGCTGGCGGACGCGCGCGCGGGGGCGGGGGCCGAGAGGTGCAGGGAACAGCGCTCCGGGGGCGCGTCCGGCGCGCCTGCGGCCAGCGTCGCCGCGCTCGTCAGAAAACTCCCGGCAAGGACGAGGAGATGAGGAGATGAGGAGCGTCCATCCTGACATCTGGAGGACAGACGAGGGGACGAGCAGAGCGCAGGTCCCTGTCTGTCCTGTTCTACATACAGGACAGACAGATGCCCTGCCGGCTTATCTTATCGCGCCGGCGTCTCGTCTCGTACCGTACCGTACCGTACCGCGCGGCGCTGCTTAGTCATCCGCCGCGTCGCATCCCTCAACGCCGACTCTCCCTCGCAGCAGCAGCGCGACGTTCGGCCGTTCGCATCGACCGGCGCTCTCTTCTCCCTCCGGCAGGTCGTCCGTCGCAGTGCGCTCGACTCGGTGCAGACATGGCGAAAGCATCTGCGGAGCCAGAGGCCCCCGAGGCCGCGTCGCAGCCGCCGCCGCAGCCCGCGCACGAGGAGCCCGTCAAGTCGGTCGAGGACGATGGCAAGGGCGACAAGGCCGCCGACAAGGACAATGAAACCGCGGAAGCCCCCGAGGAACCCGCCAGCGAGGTCACCGAGGAGCAGTGGAAGGCGATGATGGACGTCGTCATGGCCATCTACAACTACAGGGAAGAGGAGTGCGTACCCGGACCACGCCCCGAGAAAGCCCTCGTCGGCACTGGCTAACATGATGGCAGCGGCCACGACCCGTCACGCCTGTTCCAGCGCAGCGTGAACAAGCGCAATGTGCCCGACTACTACGACGTCATCAAGGAGCCCATGGCTCTCAGCATCCTGAAGCAGAAGATCAACAAGCGCGAGTACAAGACCTTCGCCCAATTCGTGCGAGACTGTGCATTGGTGAGTGCTTGTTGGTCGAGCCCTCCGCGCCCACAGCTGCTGACCGGAGCGATGGCTCTCTTTTTAGATCCCCCACAATGCGCAGACGTACAACCGCCCCAAGTCGCAGGCGTACGAAGACGCGCTCGTCATCAAGGTGGGTGGACCGCCGAAACCCGCTGCTGCGGTCGACAAGGGTCTGACAGCCCCTTCTGCCTTGCAGGAAGTCTTCATTGCCGAGTTCAAGAAGCTGGCGGAGCAAGGAATCATCTCCCCCGAAGTCGCCGAGCTGCCGGACCTGGGGGAGATCCCCGAAGCGGACCCTCTTCCCGCGGACGAGGAGGACGAGGACGAAGATGACGAGGACGAAGACGATGAAGACGCCGACGACTCCGACGACGATGGCCGCCGCAAGCGGAGGCGCACGACTCGGTCGGCGGCCAAGCGAGACGGTGGGAAGGACGATGCTCAAAAGGCCAACGACCCCGAGCTCAGGAAGAAACGCGGACGGCCGCCGCGGGTCGACACGCCCATGGAGGCAAGGATCAAGGCGATCCTCAAGGGCATCCGCAAATTCAAGGATCCGAGCGGCCAGCTCAAGGTCCGCCACTTTGAGAGGCTGCCCGACAAGGCTGCGTATCCGGACTATTACGTGGAGATCAAGGAGCCCATCGCCATCGACATCATCAAGAGGAAGGCCAAGCGGAAGAAGTACACCTCTGTCGACCACTTCATGAAGGACATGGACCTGATGTTCAACAACGCCAAGGCCTACAACCACCCCGACAGTCAGCTCTACAAGGATGCCGTGGACCTGCAGGCGGAAGCGCACAAGTTGGCAGAGCAGGAGAAGAAGAAGCCCGACAGCGAGTACCAGATGGAGGACGGGCGCATCCCGCTGCCGGACGGCATCATGCACAACGGGGAGCTGTGGAAAGTGGGCGACTGGGTGCACATCCGGAACCCGAACGACGTGACGAAGCCCATCGTCGCGCAGATCTACCGCACGTATCAAGATGCTGAGGGCCAGAAATGGATCAATGCCTGCTGGTACTACCGGCCCGAGCAGACCGTCCACCAGTACGAGAAGCACTTCTATCCCAACGAGGTGATGAAGACCGGCCAGTATCGGGACCATCGCATCGAGGAGGTCGAGGACCGCTGCTTTGTCATGTTCTTCACCCGCTACAACCGCGGTCGGCCCAAAGGTTTCCCTCCGGACAAGGAGGTGTATGTCTGTGAAGCCCGGTACAACGAGGAGAAGCACAAGTTGAACAAGATCAAGACCTGGGCCAGCTGTCTCCCCGACGAGGTCCGGGACAAGGACTACGAGATGGATCTCTTCGACGTCCCCAGGAAGATCAAGAAGGTCCCCAGTCCGATCAAGCACCTGCTGCCGGAGGGCGCGAAGGAGACCGATGAACTCCCGAAACCAACATGGGGCGCGGAGAATGCGCCGCCCATTGTGGGAGCAGTTCACTGTCGTCCCAGAGAAGAGAATGTGAGTGCCAGATTGTTTCTTCTCCCTCTCACAACGGTCCGCTGAAGCTGACACAAACGTTCCTCTGCTCCCAGGAATCCCCTCCTCCAGAGCCCACCCCATCTCCTCCCCCTCCAGAGCCTGCACCCCAGCCTGCACTTCCTCCCGCTCCTCCTCGACAGCCTTCCGTTAGCCACCCACCACCGCGCCAGAGCGTGGACAGCCAAGGGGACACCAACATGGCTGGCACTGCTCCTCCTCCTCCTGCTCCTCCGCCTCCTCAACCTGCACGTTCGCCGGCCACGCAGGTTCCTCCAGTTCAAAACTCGCCGGCCCCCGTTCCGCCTCCGGCTTATCATCAGCCCCAGGCGCCACCTGCACCTGTCTACCAACCCCCCTTCCCGAACCGCCCCGGCGGCTACGCGCCGCAAGCACCACACCCGGGTGTCTACCACCAGGCCCCGCCTCTCCCTCCCCAGTACTCGGCCGCTCAGCACGCGTACCCGTCTTACCAGGCGAACAGAGGACTCCATGTTCCTCCGCCGCCGGTCTACAGCCCGAACGCCCCGCGGCCGATAGAGGTCTTCCACCTCAGCGATGCTGCCAACGCAGCGATTCCGGCCGACATCCGCGAGCAGTTCCAGCGTGACGAGCAGGGCCACGTTCTCTTCTTCTCCACCCCACCGCTGGACATAGTCCCCCCAGTCCAGCGGGAGCTGGGCCACTCCCTCAAATATCTAGCGGCGAGGGAAGAGCGACAGAAACTCGTCCAACAGAAGAAGCGAAAGGACGCCCAGGAACGGGCGGAACGAGAAGAAGCTGCGAAGCGCAGGCGGGCAGAGGAGCAGAAGGCCCTCGCCGAGAAAGTCGAAGTGCTGACCGAGAAGGCGATCGACGTCTTCGCCAAGCAGATCGCCGCCGGTACCGACGAGTTGTACAAGATTCTGTACGGAGACAAGGCGGAGGAGGCCAAGCTGGCCGACATCAAGGAGCGCGAGCGCAGGATCCTCGCAGACCGTCTTTTTCGGAAGCAGACGGCCCAGATCCAAGCGCAGTCGAAGACGACGTCGCTTGTCAGCCTCAACGGCGGCTCCATATACCTCGATGACATCGACCCCCGGATCTGAGAATAGTCTCGTCCCACAATTCAGTCTTAGGGTTTTATGTAAATTTTTTCCGCCTTTTTTTTGAGAGAGAGAGAGGGGGGGAGAGAGTTCCAGGTGTTTGTTTGTTTGTTTGTTTGAGAGAGAGCAGACTTGGGAAAGCCGACACTCCGGGCAAGGGAGGAGGCCAGGCACGGTTTTGTTTGGGGCGCACATTACGGGTGTTAATCAATTTATTTCTTTTTCTTTATAAACTTGATCAATCAACCCTTTGCTTTGGTTTTAGATTAAAAGCACGTCCTTTTCCCCCTCTTGATGTATGTACTGTACAGCATAGCCATCAGAAACTCGAACAAGCATGGTGGTGAGCCTTCCCCATGGATTGAACACTTTGCGCCACCTTGTACGTAGTACGGTGTATAGTGAAATCCGCATAATCTAGTAGGTAGATGGATGCTCCATCCTCCGCAGGAGCCGGGACACAATACAAATACATCTTTCTGTATAATATATACCCCATATAAGCGCCGTGCACAATAGTATGTGGTATATACCACGCGAAATATCAAATACTTGCATAAACGGCGGTGACTGTGGCGGTCCTGAACCACGAAAGAAAGGACCTTTTGTGCATTTCAGAAGATATATCTGCAGGTTTCCGGGGTCGAGATCAGCCTTTTCATCGGATTGATATCTTTAGGGTCTAGAAAACTCAGTCAACAATACGTATATATGCAGCCACATGGGACGCTCGGAAAAGAAGAGATATACATACATACATACTATTACATACATATATGAAGATCCTGAAGCCGTTGAACATTTGAAAGAGTGACGATTTCCCCAATAATTGATATTGAAGATGTTAAAAAATATTTTTCTTTCTCTCTTTCACCTCCATCCAATGCGTCCGATATCTAGATATCTAGATGGATATAAATGGCAAATGTCATCCATCCATCCATCCATCCAATTCAATCTAAGCCTTTCAACTCGTCCGGTCGCGTCACCTCCGGAATCCGGAAATTGAAGAACACTCACTCTCTTGTCATTACTTGCTCTCGTGCACCGGTTCTTTCTTTCTCCATTGTATTGCGTACTCCGTATGTACAGTACAATGGACGTACTGTACTCTACGTACACAGAAGGCCAGATACTAATAATCAAATAAAATTAAATTAATCATGGAATCGCCGGTCGTATTACTCAGCTTTATTATTGGTCTACCACCTACCGATCAAGTTAAATGTGGGCGAGTGTCTCAGACCACTCAAGCAAAACAAACAAGACTTCCTCCCTTTCCCTTCTCTCCTTCCCGTCCCCGGGCCCTGCATATAGATAGGTAGATACGGGAAGATGCAGGCAGGGCCGTAGCATGTATATATATATAAACACCAATGCCCAACTTTCTTCATCAAGATCATTCCAAAGGCCTCAGATAGACAATAGTCTGTCAGATAATGGGCCAATTTTTAACCAACTTGCATGGTACACATGCAAGCCACATAGATAGATAGATAGATAGATAGATCTACATCGCATCGGCTACAAGCTCCCTACTGAGTAGTCTTAAGAACATTCCGGATGAACGGAGCTCTTGAAGTAAGTTTGAATGAAAGAGGTGTTCTCGCCGATGTACTGCAGACCGAATTAAATCAGGGCTAGATTTCCCTTGTAAGACGGTATGATTTTCATCATCACCATCTTTCATTTTATCCTATCCGACCAGGTAGTTTAGTTATAACAATAGATCGATTCAAAAAAAAAAGGACGGTTAAATTGCTCCCAATCACCGAGTTGCTTATCGTGAGAGTAATGATACTCCACCTACTTCCCGGATCCAATAGATAGATTACCTAGGTACCTGTACCTGCATGGGTAGATATCCAGTAACCAACTGCTTTAGCTACAGCTACTAAATCGAATTCGAAGATCTAAGGACAAGGTAAAACCGGAAGGCGACGCCACATATTATTAAATAGCATGAGAAGGCAAGGCCAGAATCAAATGATAACCACAATTACTTATCATATTTGCCGGTTCTGTGTACTTCGTGATCTGCATTCCCGAGTTATTTAACTGCAGTTTTTCTTTTTTCTGTCTGTGCCATTCTTTTCTTTCTTTGTGTTTGTTTTTGTACGCACTGTGCAACCTTGAATAGTCAAAAAGAGACTAAAAAAGATCCAGGCATCATATATTTCATGGACAGGGAGGATGAAGTAGTCGTGCTCAGAAGCTGCGTCTGAGAAAAAAAAAAAAAAAAAAAAAAAAAAAAAAAAAAAAAAAAAAAAAAAAAAACGGGAGAAAAGGGAAGGGAAAATGTACATACGATGCCTGCGAGGAAAGATGAAAAGGGAAAGTTCTCATATTCAGAGCGATTGATTCGGTCTGAGATCACCCAGCTACTGGGAATTAAGGCAGAGGTAAGACGGTCAAGTAGACTGTAGGACTTTAGGAGCTCTCCAACACCGTTTTCCCCAAAAATAAAAAACAAGTGCTGTATCTAAGAAATGACCGCGTGCAAAGAGGATGACCAAGAGATGTAAACTGTGGGACCGCTGCACCGTTCTATGCAGGATGAGTGCCAGGAACTAGAGCTTTCGAGGAGCAAAAGAGGAGCGCCATGCGTGCCACGCCAAATATACACATAGATTGGACGGCTGTACCCTGTCCACAGGTATGCAGACCGCGACTCTCCGCTCCATGTAGAGGGATTGCTTTATCATCAAGGTTTGAAGTCCGCATCCTGCGCTGGAGTCGTCTCCTCACCGCTCGAGGCAGGCTTTTTAGAGTCCCAGACACCACTGCTCCGTTTGCCGTTCTCTTCCTCCTCCATCGAGAAGACAAGGTCACCCTGCTCCTCGTCGATCTTACTCGTAGTGCCAGGTGAAGAGACAGTACGATCAGGACGGCTGCTGGGACCCGTGGAGGAGGAGGAGGATGTATGCTTGGCGGAACTGGGGTGAAGAGACAGGCTGCTGAGCTGCTGGGATATCATAGACATCGACGACTGACGCGCAGGGCTCGAGACGAGAGGACAGAGGTCACCAGAAACTGGGCGGCTGCCGATCGGGCCCAGGCTGGGGCTTGAACCAAGGTTCAAGGAAGACTCGCGCAGAGGAGACCCAACATGGCTGAGGGCGGAAGAGCCGCGGGCTTCCTCTTCCTTCTTCTGTCGCTGTTTGGCAAACAGCGCTCCGAATCTCGATGGACTGGAACCCAAGGGAGACCCGATTTTAGCCGAGCTTCCTGTCAACCCTAGACCACTGAGGTCTCTGTGACTCGAGCTCAATTCGTGCTCTGTGCGAGAGAGTCTCCTCATCCTCTCCTGGGGGGTCAGGACCTCGTCGTGCAGATTAGTCGGGAGATAGTCTTCCTCCATCGCGAAATTGCCGTCGTCCCAATCGTCCAATACCGTCGTCGGACGGGGAACGCTAGCCGAGAGCAACTTCGGTCTGGCAAATCTTGAGGAATGGAGGAATCGTGATCCAAGCGGATCGTCCGGGACTGCAGGGGGAGAAGAACCCAGGGTTGACGACGCCTTCCTCAGATCAGAGTCGTATGCAGTATCGCGTAGACTTCTGAACGCATCCGAGGCACCCCCGAACCTCTGAGCAGGGGGTGACAGTTCGAGGCCGAATCTCGACGGCATTGAAGCTGCCACGGGGCCATACCGGGCGACGTGTGATATTCCTTGGCTGTCGAATGACGCTGGGAGGGGCGCATCGAGGGCTGTGAGATGCTTGGGAGACGCGGGGTGCCGAATATCATCACCTGGCGACCCATACTTTGATCCGGTGTCAGACGCGAGTCCCGTGTCGATCGTCGGGATTACATCGTAGGGAGGTTGCTGCTGCTGCTGCTGGGGCGGCGGCGCGTGTAGAGCCGCGAACTCGTCCTGGCCCGTGAAAGGATACGCATATCGGGGATCGTGCCCATTCATTCGCTGCTGGGACAACACCGAGTTTGTAAGCGCAGAGTCCTGGTTGTGATAAGCCTGCGGATTCACCCGGCCACCCAGATTCAGATGCCCTCCACCCATCCCCAGGCCAATGTTCGGTCTATTCACCCGTCGCCCATCCGGCAAGATATGCGCCAGCGCACACTTTGCTCCAAACTTGCAGTTGCCCTAGATCCATCAGTTAGCCCGTTCGTATTTCAAATCCAGCCGGACAAGGCGGACAGAAACGGGGGGGGG